>Ga0114975_10000080_pt1 | contig 61331 bp, 64 predicted proteins | sample S_130626_EF_Meta_FD_87031 | JGI IMG/M metagenome (GOLD analysis project Ga0114975, IMG submission 87031) | Freshwater microbial communities from Lake Simoncouche, Canada to study carbon cycling - S_130626_EF_MetaG | ecosystem: Environmental > Aquatic > Freshwater > Lake | place: Lake...
CTACGTTCTGAGCATTGTATGAAGCAATGTTGTTTACGTTGTAGTTAGCATTGTTTACGTTGTATGACGCTACGTTCTGAGCATTATATGCTGCGATACTTTGAGCATTGTATGTTGCAACAGTCTGAGCATTGTATGAAGCAATGTTGTTTACGTTGTAGTTAGCATTGTTTACGTTGTATGATGCTACGGTTTGAGCATTATATGACGCTACGTTCTGAGCATTGTATGTTGCGGCATTTTGTGCGTTATATGTTGCAATGTTGCCGACAGTGTTTTGTCCACCAACGGCAGCTACGTCCATATCATATCTGCCGTAAGGCAGAGTTATGTTACTGGGAGCGTTAAAGATTTGAGTGCCAGTACCTGAAGCTCTCCAAGTCTTTTCTAACTCAAAGTTTTTTGTCTTATTGCTCATTTATCTTTTCCAATATTACGATGCGTTTTTCACTGCAAGAGATACGATCCAAGTTGTCCCGCCGTTATATGTAAGTACTGACCAAATGTCAACGCCGTTTGCTGTCGTTGTAGCCGGAGGAGATACTGCCCCTGCATACTTAGAGCCTGCAGGCCAAGTGATTGTTCTGCCACCAGTTGCGTCTTGTGTTGCAATGATAGTGAACGCAAAGGCACGACCAGATGGTGCGTTAGAGAACGTGAATGTTGTGTTGCCTGTCATTGACAAGTTGAACATGTTGCTTGTTGACAAGTCTAGTGTCACAGCACCAGTTGAGCTTGAGTTAGCACAGAACTCTGATGTTGCTTTGAAGACTGGAGCAATCAAGTGATTGTTGCCCAGTGCAACGTTTGCACTAGCAGTGAACGCCGTTGTATTAATAACGAATGTTGAGCCTACTGTGTGTGAAGCAGCATTGACAACACCAGAGTGATAAACACCAGTTGTGTTTGCTGTAAAGTTAGTAGCGTTATACGATACAGCATTGACACCAGCAGAGCCAGTTGAGTATTGACCAGTGGTATTTGCAATCCAAGAAGAACCAACTGTAAACGAAGCAGCATTAATTCTACCTGTGTGCCAGATGCCCGTGTCGTTAGCAGAAAGTACAGGATTGACTGTTGTGTTTGCCTGCGTTAGAGTTGTGGCAGTGATAACAGTATTGACTGTGCTATTTGAGCTTACGAGATATGCTGTTGTGTTAGCTTGTAGCAAGCTACCGACGTTAGCAGAAGTCGTTGCATAGAATGTTGCTGTGTTGACTTGACCGCTTACGTTTGCATACTGTGCTGATACGTTAGCAGTTACAGTAGTAGCGCCGACAGTAATAGCAACAACGTTAGCAGTTACAGTAGTAGCGCCGACAGTAATAGCAACAACGTTAGCAGTTACAGTAGTAGCGCCGACAGTAGTGGCAACAACGTTACCAGTATGAATACCAGTTGTATTAGCAGTTACAGTAGTAGCGCCGACAGTAGTGGCAACAACGTTACCAGTATGAATACCAGTTGTATTAGCAGTTACAGTAGTAGCATAAACGTTTGTTGTAATAACGTTAGAAGATGCATTAATTGTTGTAGCAAAAACGCCAGTTGTGTTAGCTACCCAACTAGTGCCAACGCTGTGTGACGTAGCATTGATTGCGCCATTAACGTTTAGTGTATTAGCTGAGAAGTCAAACGTTAATCCATTGTTGCCTACTAGTACGCCGTTAGCGTTGTAGATAACTTGAGTGTTAGAGCTTGCAGCACCAGCAGAACCAGTGTAACCAATTACACCTTGAGAGCCAGTGTAACCAATAGAGCCAGTATAGCCACTGGCGCCGAATGAACCACCGTAACCAGTGTCACCCTTAGAACCAGTGTAACCAGTAGAACCGTTGTAGCCAGTAGAGCCTGTATCACCCTTTGAGCCAGTGTAACCAATAACGCCTTGAGAGCCTGTGTAACCCACAGAGCCATCATAGCCCCTAGAGCCTGTGTAACCAATGTCGCCCTTAGAACCAGTATAGCCAATGTCGCCCATATCACCAGTTCTTGTGAATGTAATAATTGTATCAAGACTATTGCTAAAAGATGTTGCGCCGTTTAGCCACGCAACAGGAACTTGAAAGTAATCTGACGGATGACTATGTGAGCCAGTGATTGAAAAATACGCAAAGTTTTGTGTGTTTGCCTTTTCTTCAAGTTTAAATGTGCCTTTAATTGATGAAGTAGAATCATCGATAGTGTTTAGATAATTGAAACAGTTTGCAGAAGCATAGTCTAAGAAATCAATATAAAGTGTTGTTGCTACCGACAAGTCGGTGTTACTAAATTTGAGATAACCAGCAGTTGGATCTGAATTTGTTGTATTTGTGCTATAGTAATACTCGAATGTAGCGCCACCAAATTCGCCTTGTGGACCCTTAGAACCAGTGTAACCAAACGAGCCATTGTAGCCTGTATCGCCCTTAGAACCAGTATAACCAATAGAGCCAGTATAACCAGTAGAGCCAAATGAACCGTCGTAACCAGTGTTACCCTTAGAACCAGTATAACCAATAGAGCCAGTATAACCAGTAGCGCCAAATGAACCGTCGTAACCAGTGGAGCCCTGTGAGCCTGTGTAACCAATTGAACCAGTATAGCCAATAGAGCCAGTATACCCTAATGATCCAGTGTAACCGAATGAACCATCATAGCCTCTTGAGCCAGTATAGCCAATGTCGCCCTTAGAACCAGTGTAGCCGATGCTGCCATCGTAACCAGTGTTACCAAAAGAGCCATCATAGCCTCTCGAACCGCCATATCCTAGTGAACCAGTGTAACCAGTTGCGCCGAATGAGCCACCATAACCGAACGAGCCAGTATAGCCGATGCTGCCTGTATAGCCAAATGAACCGTCGTAGCCTGTGTTGCCCTTAGATCCATTGTATCCAGTGTCGCCCTTAGAGCCAGTGTAACCAAACGAGCCATCATAGCCAGTTAATCCAGTATCACCCTTAGAGCCTGTGTAACCAATGTCGCCTTTTGAGCCATTGTATCCAGTATCACCCTTAGAGCCTGTGTAACCAATGTCGCCTTTTGAGCCAGTATAACCAATTACACCTTGAGAGCCTGTGTAACCAAACGAGCCATTGTATCCAGTGTCGCCCTTAGAGCCAGTGTAACCGAATGAACCATCATAGCCCGTATCGCCCTTAGAGCCAGTGTAACCAATAACGCCTTGATTACCCTGAGAACCAGTGTAACCAATAGAACCTGTATACCCGATTACGCCCTGAGAGCCGTTATAGCCAGTTGCGCCTTGTGAACCAGTGTAACCAATATTACCTTGCGAACCCTGAGAGCCAGTGTAACCAATAACGCCTTGAGAGCCGCCGTAGCCTAGTGAACCAGTGTAACCGATAGAGCCTGTATCGCCCTTAGAGCCAGTGTAACCAAACGAGCCATTGTAGCCTGTATCGCCCTTAGATCCTTGATAGCCAGTGTCGCCAATGTCACCGGTTCTTGCAAATGAGACAATAGATAGAGTGTTGTTAGCTAGAGTTGTTCTGCCCGAAAGCCACGCAATTGGAACTTGGAAATAAGGACCAGTACCCTCATGGTGAGCGCCAACAATAGAGAATGTAGCAAAGCTTGAGTTATTGCCTGCAATGCTTAATGTAAAATGACCTTTAACTACAGAAGTAGAATCGTCAATTGTCGTTAAGAAGTTATATACGTTTGCGCTAGTAGCATCAGTAAAATTGATATAAAGAGTATTAGCAGAGCTAAATGATGTATTATTAAATGCTAGATATCCAGCAGTGGGATCAGTATTGGAAGTAGGTGTGATATAGTTATAGCTATACGCTTCGCCGCCCAAACCGCCTTGTTCGCCTCTAGATCCAGTGTAGCCTAAATCGCCCTTAGAGCCAGTGTAGCCTACAAAGGATCCGGATAATAGATCACTTAAATTGGTCGTTGTCATACTACTCTATCCCTTGTTCGTTTTAGTCTGTTGATTAAACTCTTGCTTATTTATATCTACACAAAAATTAATAAGATCCTAATGATATTCTTTTCCATGTGTTTGTTGCGACACAAACATAAAGATAAGAAGTATCATACGCAAGTTGCCCTGCTATTCCTGTTGCAGTTGACACTGGAGATGCAGATTGACCATAAGCGGCGCCAATAGAACCAGTATACCCTATGCCAATTGAGCCAGTGTAGCCGATGCTGCCAGTATAGCCAGTAGAACCTAATGAGCCAGAGTAACCTCTTGTGCCTGTAGATGTTGCAACTTCCCATGTGGTGCCGCTATAGATGAACTCTACTTTAGCGTTTGTAATGTTGATTACAAGATCAGTTGCAGAACCGTCAATTGTGCTACCGTTTCTCGCAACTGTTAGTGCATTGACAGCAAAATAATTGCCAGCATCTACAATAGCAACATAATTTCCTGACGTAGGTGAAGCAGGTAAAGTTACAGTGAATGAACCACCGCTGGTGTCTGCCATCACACCGTCAAGATTAGACGCTGTATAGTTTGCAGTTTTGTTTACCCATGTAATACCGAAGCCTGCATTGCCCTTAGAGCCAGAGTAACCTCTTGTGCCTGTAGATGTTGCAACTTGCCAGACTGTACCATCCCAAACAAATTCTACTTTTGCATTGTGAATGTTAAGACTGATGCTGCTGAAGCCACCCTCAATGTTATTGCCGTTGCCGCCAACAGTTAGAGGATTTACTGACCAGTCGCCATCGTCTAAAACAACTACGTAGTTGCCTACAGTGGGCGTTGCAGGAAGTAATAACGTCCATGAACCGCCAGTTGTGTCAGCAATAATGCCGTCTAGATTAGATGTTGTATAGTTTGCACTCTTGTTCAGCCAATTCACGCCGTTGCCGGCAGCACCTTGAGAACCAGAATAACCTATAGAGCCTGTATAGCCAGCAGAGCCAGCAGAGCCGACTGAACCATTGTAACCAGTTGAACCCTGATCGCCTTTAGAGCCAGAGTAGCCTATGCTGCCTGTGTAGCCAACTGAACCGTTATATCCAGTAGAGCCATTGTAGCCGTTATTTCCATCAGTGCCTCTAGAGCCTGTGTAGCCAACAGAGCCAGTGTAGCCAAACGAGCCTTGATAACCTAGATTGCCTTGATCGCCCTTTGAGCCTGTGTACCCAATAGAGCCAGTAGCGCCAACTGAGCCGTCATAGCCAGTAGAGCCAATGTCACCCTTTGAGCCAGAGTAACCAACAGAACCATCATAGCCTCTAGAGCCGTTATAGCCAGTTGCGCCAGTAGAACCGACAGAGCCGCCGTAGCCTAGTGAACCAGTGTAGCCAATAATGCCCTGTGAACCGACAGAGCCATTATAGCCAACAGAGCCAGCATAGCCTAGTGAACCAGTGTAGCCAATAACGCCTTGTGAACCGACAGAGCCGCCGTAGCCGATGCTGCCTGTATAGCCAATAGAGCCAGTCGCGCCAACTGAGCCGTCATAGCCAGTAGCGCCTGTATCGCCCTTTGAGCCGCTGTAGCCAATAGAGCCATTATAACCAGTTGAACCGTTATAGCCTACGCCAATAGAACCAGTATAACCAATAGAGCCAGTTGCGCCTACAGAACCATTATAACCAGTCGAGCCTGTATCGCCTTTAGAACCAGAGTAACCAATAGAGCCGATGCTGCCTTGTGAACCAGTGTAACCAACTGAACCGTTATAGCCAACTGAACCGTTATAGCCAGTAGCGCCTGTTGCGCCAACTGAGCCGTTGTAACCAACTGAACCGTTATAGCCTACGCCAATAGAACCAGTATAACCAACTGAACCGTTATAGCCTACGCCAATAGAACCAGTATAACCAACTGAACCGTTATAGCCAGTAGAGCCGTTGTAACCAGTAGCGCCTGTATCACCCTTTGAGCCGCTGTAACCAGTAGAGCCATCATAACCAGTTGAACCGTTATAGCCTACGCCAATAGAACCAGTGTAACCAACTGAACCGTTATAGCCAGTAGAGCCGTTGTAGCCAGTCGAGCCGGTATCGCCCTTTGAGCCAGTGTAACCAGTAGAGCCAATGCTGCCTTGTGAACCAGTATAGCCTACGCCAATAGAACCAGTATAACCAACTGAACCGTTATAGCCAGTCGAGCCTGTGTAGCCAGTAGCGCCTGTATCACCCTTTGAGCCAGTGTAACCAGTAGAGCCAATGCTGCCAGTAGAGCCGTTGTAACCAGTAGCGCCAATAGAACCACTGTAACCAACTGAACCGTTATAGCCAGTAGAGCCGTTATAGCCAGTAGAGCCGGTATCGCCCTTTGAGCCAGTGTAACCAGTAGAGCCATTATAGCCTGTTGCGCCAACTGAGCCGTTATATCCTGTCGAGCCGTTGTAGCCAATAGAACCAGTGTAACCTTGAATACCGATAGCACCATCTAAGTTTACTTCCCAAGAACTATAAGTTCCGGAACCAGTGTGCGAATCCTTAGAAAATGTTAGTACACCAGTGCCAGCAACATAAGTTACGACTGTAGCATGTTGATGATTGGAACCATCATAAGCAATAATAATACTTTGACCTGGAGAATAATCTACATTAGTGGTTGTTAGAGTAACTGAAGCATTTCCATTATTACCTAGCGTAAACGAACCTGTTGCAAACGTGTGGTATGTATCACCATCAGCACCAGCCGAGCCAGAGTAACCAGTAGAGCCGTTATAGCCTACACCAATAGAACCAGTGTAACCAGTTGAACCGTTATAGCCAACAGAACCATTATAACCAGTCGAGCCTGTGTCGCCTTTAGAACCAGTGTAACCAGTAGAGCCATTGTAGCCTGTATCGCCCTTAGAACCAGTATAACCAATAGAGCCAGTATAACCAGTAGAGCCGTTATAGCCAACTGAGCCGTTATAGCCAGTAGAGCCTGTATCACCCTTTGAGCCAGTGTAACCAGTAGAGCCATTATAACCAATAGAACCAGTATAGCCTGTTGCGCCAGTAGAACCACTGTAACCAGTAGAGCCGTTGTAGCCAGTCGAGCCCGTATCACCCTTAGAACCAGTGTAACCAATAGAGCCAATGCTGCCTTGTGAACCAGTATAGCCTACGCCAATAGAACCAGTATAACCAGTAGAGCCATCATAGCCAACTGAGCCGTTATAGCCAGTTGAACCAGTGTAGCCTACGCCAATAGAACCAGTATAACCAGTAGAACCGTTGTAGCCAATAGAGCCATTATAACCAGTAGAGCCATCATAGCCAGTTAATCCAGTGTCACCCTTAGAGCCTGTATAACCAGTAGAACCCGATGAACCTGTATAACCAACACCAGCAGAACCAGTGTAACCAACAGGGCCCACATCGCTAATGCTTATGACACCTTGCATTGCGCTATGGAATTGGCAAATGTAATATAGTGTGCTAGGCGCATCATATGGAACAGCAAATGTAATTGTGCCAACTGCTGCGCCGTTATTTGTTACGCCAGAAGAATAGGTATTGCCTGTTCCTGTTACAGCAGCAGTTTTAATCCAGAAAGGATGGCCAGTCGCATTTACATTAAATTGATATGTAAATCCGCGTAACAAATAAAGTGTTGGATCATTAGATCCATCTATAACATATGCAGATGTGCCACTGTTCGTGACTGTATATGATCTTGCACCAGTAGAACCAGTGTAGCCTGTTGCGCCAGTAGAACCAGTGTAACCAGTAGAACCGTTGTAGCCAGTAGAGCCTGTATCACCCTTAGAACCAGTGTAACCAGTAGAGCCAATGCTGCCTTGTGAACCAGTGTAGCCTACGCCAGTAGAACCAGTGTAACCAGTAGAACCGTTGTAGCCAGTTGAACCGTCATAGCCCACGCCAACAGAACCAGTATAGCCTAGTGAACCAGTATAGCCAAGAGAGCCTGTAGCGCCAACAGAGCCGTTATAACCTACGCCAATAGAACCAGTGTAACCGACTGAACCGTTATAGCCAACAGAGCCGCCATAGCCAAATGAGCCTGTGTAGCCGATGCTGCCAGTATAGCCAGTAGAACCTTGTGAACCAACAGAACCGCCATAGCCTAATGAACCATTGTAGCCAGTAGAACCAGTGTCGCCCTTAGAGCCTGTGTAGCCGATGCTGCCTTGTGAACCAACAGAACCGTTATAGCCAGTAGAACCTTGTGAACCAGTATAGCCTAGCGATCCATTGTAACCAGTTGCGCCGACAGAGCCGTTGTAGCCAGTTGAACCTTGTGAACCAGAATAACCAACGGATCCATTGTAACCAGCTGAACCTTGAGAACCACCGTAACCAGTTGTACCTTGTGAACCAGAATAACCAACGGATCCATTGTAACCAGTTGCGCCGACAGAGCCGTTATAGCCAGTCGAGCCTAGAGAACCAGTATAGCCTACTGAACCGCCATAGCCTAGTGAGCCAGTATAACCTACAGAACCGCCATAGCCTACTGAACCGCCATAGCCTACTGATCCGTTGTAACCAGTAGAGCCAGTAGAACCGACAGAACCGTTGTAGCCACTGGAACCTTGAGCGCCCTGTGAACCAGAATAACCAACAGAACCGTTATATCCAGCAGAGCCACTGTAACCCGTGGCAATGGTACTCCAGTAAGTTGATGTTCCGTTACTTGTTAGTGCTTGTCCAGCAGTGCCGACTGAGCCATTTGCAGAGATCGCTTTGACAGTAAGAGTGTTCGAAACACTAACGTTCGTGTTATTTGCGCCAATTGCAAAAACAATAGAACCGTTGGTGGAATACAAAATTCCATCGGCCATATTGAGCGCAAGTTCACCTGGATTGGTTAACGTTAATGTGTTAGCCGCACGACCGGAAATAGATGTGCGCTTAATTTGAACAACGGTATTACCTGCCATATGGCGTCATTCCTGTGCTAGATATATATCTATAAGTAAGTCAGCTATATAGTTGACTTTTTAGTTTTGCTATGCTATTCTTATTTATATAAATGAATTTTCGATAGGTGCTTACACATGAAAATAACTTTTATTGATTGCCTTGGTCTTCCCTATGATGGCTCAACACTCTCCAAACGCGGTCTAGGTGGTTCAGAATCCGCCGTAATCTTAGTCTCAAAAGAATTAGCAAAAATTGGCTTTGATGTTACAGTCTTCAATGATTGTGACAGCGAAGAGAATGTTCCTGGACTATACGATGGAGTTACCTATCGACCAATTCGTGATATTGTAAATGAAACATCTTTTGATGTTGTTGTTGCCTCACGCACAGTGGCGCCGTTTACTCCGTCACAAGTCAACAAAACTTTCAAATCTTTTGTCACATTACCCAATTTTGATCATATTGTGCCTAACTCTAAACACAGAATTCTCTGGATGCACGATACGTTCTGCGACGGAGATGATCTAATTGAGCGTCTTCTTATTGACAAAAGACTTCACGAAGTTTTTGCACTTTCAGATTTTCATCTAGACTATGTGACAAATTGCGCTCACGGCAGCAAACGTATGTTTGAAGTCATGAAGAATTACATGTACTTGACTCGCAACGGCATCGGCAGTCGTACAGACTGGGTAGACATTAAAAAGAAAGATCCAGACCTATTCGTGTTCAATTCTTCTGTCTCTAAGGGCATGATGCCTCTAGTAGACAAAGTGTGGCCTGCAATCAAGCAGCGTATTCCACATGCGAAGCTAAAAATTATTGGTGGCTATTACAAGTTCAAAGCTGCCGACGGTCCAGATGCTCAACAAAAGCGGTACTTTGAACTTCAAGAGTACAGCAAGAGCATGGGTCTAGATATCGACTTTACAGGTATTATCAAGCAAAGCGAAATTGCAGAGATCATGGCTAAGTCATCGTTCATGATCTATCCAGCAGCTTATCCAGAGACTTACGGCATCTCATGCTTAGAAGCACTAGCACATAACACGCCTCTCATCACCTGTCGCTTTGGAGCGTTGGAGGAGACTGCTGTTGATCTTGCTTGCTATAAGATTCCATATGCAATTGAACCGAACACTTTGTTCCCACATATCAACCATGAATACCAAATCAATGCCTTTGTCGAGATGGCTGTACAAGCACACGCTGATCGTTATCTGCATCAGCAAAAGATGTATGCATGTAATCAAGTCAAAGATATCTGTGGCTGGGATTCAGTTGCACTTCAATGGAAGCAGCACATCTTCTACAAGCTAGGAGAGTATCTACCTATTGATGATTATCATAAAGTTTCTATGATCAACTATCGTGTACGCAAGGTATTTGGTCGACGTTTCTTGAATTTAGAAGAACTTCAAGAACCTCGGATGCCAGAAAAGCCCATCACAGTCATTACACCTGTGTATAACTCAGAAAAATATATCAAGAATTGCATTTTATCGGTTGCCAGCCAAGATTATATGTTGTATAATATGATTGTCATCAATGATGCTTCAACAGATAAAACTCTAGAGGTAATCAATGAGACTATTGCATCTTTGCCAGAATCTATCAGAGACAGGTTCTCAGTCGTAGACAATACAGAAAATCTAGGCGCAGTCTGTAATCAAATTACAAATATTCGAAAGCTAGAGAACGACAGCATCATTATGCTTATAGACGGTGATGATTCGCTTGTTAATGATCCAAGTATCTTTCACAAGTATAACAACATCTACGCTGCTGGCGCTGAATTCACTTACGGTTCTTCTTGGTCTTCTGTAGATAACATTCCTCTTATCTCACAAGAGTATCCAGAATATATTAAACAAAGTATGCTATACAAAGACTACAAGTTTAATTGGAACATGCCGTATACTCATCTAAGAACTTTTTCTAAGACGCTGTTAGATGCCATTCCAGATTATAAATTCAAAGATGAAGACAACAAATGGTATAAAGCAGGTGGTGACAATGCTGTATTCTATAGTCTTCTAGAAGTAGTCGATCCAAACAAGGTTGTTTGTGTTCCAGATGTTGTATACAATTACAACGATGCAAATCCGTTGAATGATTATAAAGTAAATGCCACAGAGCAGACTAAAAACTCTGAACAAATTTGCGGTATAAGTAAAACTGTTGACATGGAGATTTTATAATGAAACGAATTTTGATTGCTATTCCTACAGCAAATGATATTCATCCGCAAACATTTAAGTCTATCTTTGACGCTGCACAGATACTACCTCCTGGTTACGTAGCGCAATTCCAATACTTTTACGGCTATCGTGTAGATCAAGTACGCAATCTAATCGCAGACTGGACAGTTAAGGGCTTTGACTATCTCTTTGCTGTAGATCATGATGTGTCGTTTGAACCAGATACGCTGTACAAGCTTATCATGGCAGACAAGCCAGTTGTAGCGGGTGTATATCGTCAACGTAATGAAACACAGATTCTAGAAGTGCATGATTTCAACTTTAGAAATCTTTCTTGGGAAAATCTAAAAGGTAAGGGCGTTGTTGAAGTCGGCGCATTTGGCTTTGGCTGTGTTCTAGTTAAGAAACAAGTTCTTGTTGACGTAGGGCATCCACAGTTTGTTTATCACGTTGCTTTAGATCACGCTAACACGTTTAGTGAAGACTTAGACTTCTGTAAGAAAGCTAGGGAGCAAGGACACTCTCTCTGGGTCGACACATCAATCGTTTGTGGTCATCACGGACAAAAGGTATTCACAGTATCATGACATATGCATTTGAACCCTACTCAAAAGAGTACGCACGTAAAGAATTTGCACTACACGGCGAAGACTGGATTCTACAGAAGCTAAATGGTCAGTTGAAGACTATTCTAGATGTTGGCTCTAACATTGGCGAATGGACTCGTATGGCAAGAGAGCTTCATCCTGATGCTGAGATCCATACGTTTGAAGTTGTACCCGAGACGTATAGAAAGTTTCTTGTTAATCTAACGTTAGACGATAAGATTGTTCCTAACGGGTTTGGTCTCTCAGATACATGCGGCACTCTTCCGATGAAGTGGCGAAAAGATCACGATGCTGTTAGCAGCCATCTTGCTAAGTTAGCAATCGAAAATGCTGAATGGCGTGATGGTATTGTTTTCACTGGCGATCAATACATTAAGAGTAGATCAATTGATTACGTTGACTTTCTTAAGATTGACACTGAGGGTGCAGAGGGCATGGTACTCAAAGGTTTCTCAGAATCTTTAAAAAATGCAAAGATTGGAATTATTCAATTTGAGTATGGCATGGCAGCTATTCTAAGCAAGTTTCTTCTTGTAGATGCGTATGAGCTTCTACAGCCTTACGGCTTCTATCTAGGCAGACTGCATCAAGGTAGAATAGAGTTTCATGAGTATAATCTTCCAGCTGAAAACTTCAGCATGTACTTAGATAGTCAAGACTATGTAGCAGTACACCAAACTAAGATGCACTTATTTGCTTAGAATGTACCGCAATCAATAAGAGTCAAATTAAGATTATTGGGAGACTCTAAGATATAAGTGCTATTAGCAGAATTATAGACAAGAGTGTTGCCGTCTGATTTATCAGTCTCAACAACATCTCGTAATTCGCTTATACTTGTACTTACAGCCAACTGTGAGCGAATTACAATTGGTTCTGCTGTATTACTAAATCTAAATTTGCCTAGAGTTGCCATTAGCTTACTTCCGTTACTTTTGGTGTTACAGTAAGAATGCCTTCAATGATACGTGTTATTGTACCGTGTGAGTCGATAGTAACAATATCATAAACATATCTACCATAATCTAATGAGCTAGTGGTATTAGCTGTTAAGCCCAGGTTGATTGTACCGCTAGTCGGTTCCGAAATAGAAACAGTAAAATTCACTGAATTTGATGATGTGTACCACTTACGTAATTGTGCCTGCACAGTCATATCAGTCAAATCAATAAGTCCGTCATTTTCATCAGCCAACACCAACGCTGTTGTGAATGTTGCGCCTTGATCTAAAATGATATTTGCTTTAGCTCCCATTGCATTATACCTGTAGTGAAGTTCTTTGGAAACTTACTGTCGAAACAGCAGGCGATGGAGTAATCAATAGATTGACGTTGCTTGAAGCAATGTTCACAGAGAACACGCCTTGAATACCGTTTGTGCTTAGTGTAGCATATTCAGTAGAGAATACGTTTGTGCTGCCATCGTGTAGCACTAGAATCTCTGTAGACTGATAGCCTACAGCAGTATTTACCTGAAGCAGATACTTTGATGATCTGCTTGTTGTTAGAGCAAAGCTATCAATAACCTGATTAGCACTAGCATTACATGAAACTAGACCAGAGACAGTCAGAGTGACGTTCTGTTGTAGAACGTTGCTGCTGATGTTTAGTACGTTAGCAGTGGCTACTGTGCCACCACGGATGTTGGCAACAATAGCTAGAGTATTAGCAGAGAACACGCCATTGACATAAGCGTTACCTGTAGTGACGCCAGTTGCGCTGTTAGCTGTTACTACTTCTGTTGATAGTTTATAGGAAATCGTATCAGTCTTAGTGATCCAATCCTGAAAACTATCTGTTGTAATATTTACGTTTGATGTGCTAGTTGCCATTTTTCTTTACCAAAATTTTTAGAATTTCTTTAATCTCATCAATAGAGTCAGACAACTCGTCTACCTTTTTATTGATATCCGCTTGTTTTAAAAATCTAGCTCTCTCATTCATATATTGATTTAATTCAGCATCGTTATTATTTATCACTGCTCCAGTGCGGGTATCTCTAACAAGACCAGGAGTGGTTGTGGGGATATACTTCTTTTCTGGCACACCAGCTAAAGAACCCATTTGTGGCGCTGAGGGCATATGCACAAAAGCTTTTGGTTGCGGTCTTTGCGTCTGTCGCATTATGCGCTAACTCCTAATGCACGAATATTGTTAATTCTAGGCGACACACTAACATTATCTGATAGAAGATCGACCTTGATCTGCATTGTGTCAAATGTGTCGTATTCTGTCAAGTCTTGGCTGTAGTATCTTACAATGTTGCCGTTCTGCGGATTAATAAACGCAGTGTAAGGATCAGAGACAACATCAATCTTCAAGCCAGATGCTACCATACTTGCATTAGTAATTGGCGAGTTGATAGTCAAGCTTGTTGTATTCGCTACAGCAGTTACTAGAGCAACTTGGAACTGAGTTGGAAACAATGGCGAATAAATCTTAACAACATTGTTTGCAACGATATCAGTACCAAACTGAGTGCTAGAGCCAGTGATAGTTGCGTTGCTTGAAACTGTTGTTACAGTGCCGTTTGCAGTAAATGCACTAGGCGGAGAAGTAGGAATACCGAAAGAGTATTCGATATAGTTTCCAGTTGCAGAACTACTTACTGCTGCATTGCTGTCGTATAGTGCGCCGAGTTGAGTCCACTCTTTATCATCAAACGCATCTGTGTCTTTTGTATTATGCAACTTAATGTAAGGAACAATATCTGTGCCAGTTGGCTTATATGCTGTGATGTAAACTAGAGCATCTTCAGCAGACTTACCTTTATCAAAGGTAATCTTTGTTGTGATGTGCTTAGACAGTGCGTTGCCGTAACGAGTATTCTCAGAAGTGTTGTCGTTATTGATCAAGTTGCGGCCAGTGAAAAAGTCTAGCTTCTCTTGGTAAATGTATGGTGATGTATAGATGTTATTGAACGTGGCATTTGATATGCCGTTTTGACCAAGAACAATCTTAACAATTGCTGATTTACCACTATAGAGATAAGTTGGATTAGCAACTTCATTTGATCTTGACATAACTAGAGAATTATAATCAGAAATAAGTTCTAACTTATTGTTGTCAATTTGCTTAAAGTTGCCAGTATCTACAACGTATGCACTGCCGTTAGAGTATGCAAAGCTATAGCTAACTGTGCAGTTGCCGTTATTTGGAATTGTTACGCCAATTTCTGGCTTAAATTGAGCAACAGCAACGTTATCAACACTAACAATAGTAGCAGTCTTATTAGAAGACTTGCCTCTGATTACGCCGCTTGATGAGAACTTGAGTGTGCTATTTGCATATGAGTCTGTAAGATACACGGTATTTGCAGGCTGATTTTGCTGATACAGTGAACCAACAGCAGCAGCAAAAAAGTTTGCTGAAGAGTTTGTGTAAGCAAACGCAGAACTTACAGTCAATGAAGTGTTACTAGCTTTTGCACTGACAGTTACAACATCACATGTGCTGCTGTTTGCCCACAACACAAGATGACCACCTACACTTACGATAGAGTCAAAAGAAGTGCCTGTACCAGTTAGAGTAGTGCCGCCAGAAGTAAAGCTTACTGTGCCTGTAGCGTTTGCTGCGATTTGAAATACACTCTCGCCGCCAGTGAACTGACCAGACTGACCTGTAACAGTAAAGAACTCAAAGTCTTTGTTTGTTAGATAGTATGTCTGTGTATTTGCTGTGAACTGTGCAATGTTTACATCAAACTTCAACTGTGTAGATGCGCGTGGAGTTATAGTACCATCAGTAAAGTAATCAAACAGTTGACCTTGAAAATTGCTTGAGAATCCAGGAAGTGCATTATTTGATCCAACTACTGCATCATTAGACTTTGCCATCCAAACGTCATAATCTGGATCTTCTGTCTTAATCTGAATAGCATAAGATTTGCCAGAGAATAACGGCACTAACTGATCAAAAGTAAACTTTGTTGCTACTGATGCATCACTGCTTGTTGAAATCTCAGAATACGCCAATCTTTTAACAGACTGTAGATACTCTGCTGTTTGATTTGGAACATTTGACATTGTGGTGTTTAGAATAGAAACTCTGACGCCAGGATTTGTTATGCCAGAAGCGTTGTTTGTAGCACTTGGTTTCTTTTTGAAATAAATATCAACACTAGACAGGAAAACGGAATCCGAATTTCCTGCTGCGTTTGCATCTATAAAAAATGTTTGTTGAACAATATACATTCAGTTATTCTCCAGTATCTCTATTTATTTCTTTACCAATAATAATTACTATAATAATCGCCGTATTCGTTATAATTGTAAGACCATTCGATTTGTGTATCATATGAGCTTACATCTGGTGTAACAACAACTGGATTTGCTGGTGCCACTTGCGTCACTGCTGGTTGTGCAGTAAAGTCAGAACCAGCTACGAATGTGATCGTTGTTGATGCAGTTGATCCAGAAGCCGAAATTGAAGCGGTTTTAGGCCCAGCTAGATTATTTACTTTTGACTGTGAAGAAGAATAATCTGTTGATGCACTATCTAGACCAGAATTATAAGTGAATGAGAAATTCAACGTACCGTCTGCGCCAGATACTAAAGATGTGCATTGTGAAGACTGATCTGCGCCATCAAAAGTAAATGTATGCAATGTGCTTGGCTTTAGACCAGTTGCGGTAAAGTTGAACGTCTGAGACGATGCAAAGTAATATGTTGTAGTAGTATATACTTCTGGATAATAGTAGCCATAATTATATAAATCCCAGCCAGAACCATAACCATAACCATAACCATAATTGTTATAGTTATAACCATTATAATAATCGCTATACCAGTAACCATCCCAGTAATAATTGTAATACCACTGCGTATCGCTGCTAGAGCTTGTCTCTAGTGTAAATGTCTGCGGATCACTTGATAGTGAGCCAACATAGTTTGTTGGCGGTTGAGGAGGCACAACATAACCACACTCTACGCTATTTGCAGTTACATCTTCGTATGTACCACCGGTGCCGTCATTGCGAACAACATGTTTTGAGTGATCTGAATAATCGCAATATTCGCTGACGTATGTGCCTCTTGCGGGATATGTTTGAGTTGGTGTTGTATTGGCCGTGGCTTTGTAATTGCAATGAGAAACACTCTTTGCTTCAACTAGAAGGTCTGTGCTGCCGCCATTGCCATCAGCAACGATGTTATGCCAACCATAGCTAGTATCGCAATAATCAGATAGAACTGTACCTGCTGCTGGATAAACAATAATTGGTCCAGATGTTGCACTTGCTTGGCCTGTTAGACGTTTCTCAGTAGCAGAGTATGGTAGTGTCAAGAACTTGCCAGTTACACCGTCACCAGTCAAGAAGTCAAATTCAAAGTTAGTATATGCTTGTTTTGCGACAACTTCATTATTAATAACAGAAGCAGCATATTCTGGATTTTGAACATCAGAGTAATTTGGGTCTTTGAAGCTATCAGCAAAGAAGCCGTATTTGAAACGGTTCATTGTAGGATCAATAGACGAAGGAATAGTCAAGTCTTTAACTTGCTGTTCTAGCTGTGAAAGAGCAGCTTGATTTTCAAGAGTTCTAATTCTTGTTTCAAGATTTTGAATATCTTTCATGCTATAACGGTTAGGTTGATATTGCTTAATCTGATCTTGACCTAAGAGAGGAACAGTAATCGCATGATTAGCATCTCTTTGTACAGAGAACTTCTCATTAGCAATACCCTTATCTAGAATTGTAACTAGATTGTTTGACTTACCCTGAGGAATATTTGGATAAGGAGGAATATACAACAGATTGATTGTCATTGTATCTGCTGGTTGTGCTGGTGCAGATAGCGTATCATTTGTACTAGGTGTACCCTTGATTGCTTTAATACGACCTTTCTTATCAATTACAATACGATCAACTCTGCCTAGATAGTGAGATAGATCAGAGATATAACGGCTATCGGGATCAGGGAAGCCAACAGCAGAAAGTGATGCACTGCTACCAAAACGAGTGTTTGCATTTCCTACGCTTGGATTAGTTGTCGAGATATCGACATTACCTGCCGTAGTGTTTGCGGTAGAAATAACTCTTGTTCTGAAGTCAACAGTATTGATTATATCAACGTAACCACCAGAAGTTGTGTACAACTCTGGAATTTCATTTGTGTTAATCTTACCGCCAGTCTTTGTTGCGTTCAACTGTGTGTATGTCTTCGTATCGTCAATTGGATATGAATCAATTGTGTAGAAGCCAGCCACAGAGTTACTGAAGTGGTCAAACTGAACAACAAGACCCTGACTATTGGCTAGAGCCAAGCTTGACTTTGGCTTTAGATATAGATAGCCATAATCGTAGTAGTCTAGATTTTGATTATGATCAATATAGAAATCATTTGTTACATCTGTAAATGAGCTATTTGTATATGTGAGTGTATTAGCAGCAAGAATTGCTGTGTTGACGCCCAAATAGACTTTCTTAAGTCTGAAAATATCAGGCTTGCCCAATGCCCATGGACCAGATGTATTATTACCAGAACTGTTGTTAGCAAAGTTAATCTTTACAGTGGTGTCTCTGTTTGAAGTCTTTGTAGCTGGTGTAGCGCTGACAACTTGAATGTTTGTTGTCAAATTATACGTTGTATTAGCGGCAAGAGTGCCGTTTAGATTAATTGTTAGTAGCTGACCAGTTGTGTCGATGTTTGCAGAACGACTGTGTACTGATAGAGGAACTTGTACGTCCTTAGGATAGAACTGTACAATGTTAGCTTGACCGTTTGCAATTGTAGTGTTTGAATTGACTTGAATTACAGTAGAGTTTACAACAGCGTCAATTCTACGAACTTCACTATGAGTAGCATTGCTGAAAACTTTAATGTAGTCTCCAGCAGAAAATGTTGTGATGAAGTTTGGTGTAGCACTAGCACTATTTGCAATAATCCAGTTATTGCTAGTAGATTGTACGCGAACATAACCAGTAGCGTTTGCAGATGCTTGAGCATTAGCAGTAAATACTAGATTGAAGTTAATTAACTGATCAGCAGATAAACTTGCATTTGGTGTATACTGGAAATACTCATTACCAGCTAATTGTACTTGTACAGTACCAGCTGTATTGCCAGTCTTGATTGTCTTATAGATGTAGTCAATATTTGCTGTTGCGTGTGTTGCCTGTGAGCCAACATTAAACAACATTGTTGAACCAGACGTATTAGCAATAGATGCAATATATGCGCTTGTAGTTGGGTCTTGAATTAGAACAAGATCAGCAACACCTGTACGACCTGTGCCAGCATTTGTATATCTAACAGACTTTACATTCTTGAAGTTAAAGCCAGCAAACATTGTAACATCATAAAGATACATGTAGTACTGAGCAGAGGCTGTGCCTGCAACACCAGATACAAGAACTACTGAACGAATTCTTGCTGTGCCTAGAGCCGAGCCTACAACAGTTAGATCATCACCAGAGAAATTTGCTGTTGATGTTAAGAACTGCTTTGCTGTATCATAGAATGTAACAAGATCGCCTAGAGTGCAGTCAAATGTGCCGCCTAGTTCATTTACAGTAATATAGTTACCGTAGTTTAGATTAATTGTGGCGCTGGGCACTGTCTTGCTATCAATACCCTGATCAATAACTAGAGAATAATTCTGTCTCGTATTGACTCTTTGCCCAGAAATATATGCTTTACCTGGATCAATGACAACTCTAAAGCTGCCGTTTTCGTCTACAGTATTAGCAGCAGTCTTTGTTGACAATACAAAATTATCTAGAACGTAGTCGCCTGCGCTTTCATAAGTTCTCTTGGCCATCTCATCGCCAATCTTACTATACGAAGTTTCTTGGTTCTGAAGATATGGTTGACCCAAAGTGAAAGCTGTGATCTCAAAGAATTCAGTATTTGCTTCGGCATCAGAAGAGCTAAGAACAGTCAACTGTGGAGTCAACTGAAGTCTGTCTGCGCCTGGAGCTTGATAGTTTAGCGAGCCGCTTGCGTTGTCTAGTAGAGTATTGTCAATATTGCTATTGATAATAGACTCTGAAGTATTGAAGCCAACAGATAGTGAATCTGGAGCATTGGTGTACTTTGAAACAACAGTTGTCTGTGAGTTAACGTATAAGAAGTAACCCTTCTGATAGATAACACCCTCAGAGACGCCAAAGGCAAACCCAGAACCAGTTGGTGTGCTATTGCCAGACAGAGTTGTGTTTGCTACAGTTACAGTAGCGAGATAGTTCTGAGCAGTTAACGAAATCGCAGAAGTAGCAACGTTTGCTGTTGTATTTGCAGTTTTAATTGTAACGTAGGGCGGGACAATATACCCGTTACCCTGAGTAACCATTAGAACGTCATTAACTTTACCAACGCCGTCTGTTACTGGGACAGCGGCCGCACCTGAGCCGACAATGCTGACGATGCTAGAAGAAACACTATTATTAATAAGAACTGTATTGCCTGTGTTGAATGTCCAAGCAGTATTTGAGATAGAATTGTTTGTTAGCGCATTAGCGTATGGTCTAACGGACACAACGTTTGAGCCGACAATAGCAGTTGTGTTAATTGACACAACAACGCCATTTGCCTTAGACACTGGGTCATTGATCGTATCGCCAACGTTGACGGAGTGGTTCATCGTCATTGATGGCATGAAAACCATAACGTCAGAATTACTAAATCCTTGACCTGTACCACCAACTGGTACAACTACTTTAAAGATAGAAGTGTTTGCATCATAGAGTGTTAGTACATCGTCTGCCGAATATGAGTTTGCTGTACCAGTATTGCCGGAATTCAAGTAACGAACAAATAGTGTGTTTAGGTCTGGCGAGAGAGACTCATAGCCAGCATTTGCCGTTAGAATCTGAGATACTAGATTTGAACTGTTCTTTGTATATAGACCAACATAGTTGCCTAGAGTTACTGGCAATAGATCGTTTGTCTGTAAGTCTCTGATCTTTACATAAGGATAGTAAGAATAATACTGGAAATTGCAGCCACTGATGATAGTGCCTTTAGTGAATACGTTATCACCAAAGCGTTCAATCTGGTTCTGGAGAATAGTTTGTAGCTGGTTGACCTCTCTTGTTTGCACAGCAACGCCGGGCCTGAAGAGAATTTTATGGTAGTTCTTTGACTCGTTAAAGTCATCGAAATACGGGGCAACGCTGAGATCAGTTTGAATTGGCATCTATGTCCTCTAGAATTCTAATATTAGTTTAATCGTCTCAGTCTGTGTGGATGATCTATTTACTGCATCAAAATTCTCAAGATACAGCACATCACCGCTCTCAAAAACTAAATCTGGTTCATAATTTGTATTTATATTAAAAATTGCACCGCTTGTTTGTCCAACAATATTGTTTGAAGAATATATTGGACCTAGCTTTTGTGTCAAATAGACAGTGTTTCCAGAGGAGTTATTTGAGTGAAAAATTGCATTTGAAACTGCTACATTTGACTGATATACAACTTCATCAGCAGTAAATTGAGAAGCAGTGACGTATGTTCCGTTATACTTATAGAGTTGAGAGAAGGTCTCAAATCCCTTAACAACGCCGTTATTTGTAATTGCATCTACTGTTGCATTAGCAGAAGAAGAGTCGCCCACAATATCATATCCTGAGGCAAAGAAGCCCGAAGTATTTGTGACTTGAATTGAGCCAACGCCAATCTGTGAAACATAACCAAAAGCAGAGTTGCTTCCAGCAGTTTGTGTTACAAGTTCATTTGCAGTGAATGTGCCGTGCTGATTTGATGTTGTGAATGTGACATTAGCAAACATTGGATCTTTAAGAATACCGACTGTCCTATAGTCATTATATGTTGTAATAGTATTGCTTTCGCTGTTTGCAAACTTGACGCTTAGACCAACTCTAGAGCAGAATAGCTCAGAAGTTACGTTTGCGCCGTGACCACCCTTAGGACCAGAGATGACACGTAGAATTGCTGTGTTAGTTACGCCTACTTGATTTGCTGCTAGGACGTATGCACCAGCAGAGTAGACATTGCCACCACGTGCTAGAATTTCTACTTTGTAGATGCTATTAGCAGTTGCAGAGTCAACTAACGCACGTGCTTCTACGCCAGTTAGACTGTTAGTGCTGTTTAGAATCACAACAGAAGGCGTAATCTCATATGTCGAGGTAGCATCTGGTTGTGCAGCAAACTGTCTGTCTAGATAGACGTAAGTGCCAGTTGCGTTTGAAATGTGTGAAGTAATTTGACCATAATTGCCTTGAGCAGCACCATTTGAGATATAAAAATAGCAACCCTCATAAAAATGTGATGTTGAAACTGCGCTATTACCTATAACGCAATACGGAGCACCAGCAATGTTCACAAACGCCGTATTCGACGGAAATGTGTCTGTATAGTAATTGCCGTAGCCAGAACCACTAATTGCACTAATATCGCCATTAGCATCAACAGGGACAATAACGTCAACTGCGCCAGGAGAGGCAGCGTCAGTTACGTTTGTATCTTCTGTAAATGGAATGTACAAGCTTGTGCTGAATTTTAAATATGTCGCAGAATTTAACTGATACATGTATTTCCACTGATAACCGTCACCAGTCTCATAATATGTGTCTGAAGCAGAAGTATCGGCAAAAGTTGGTGCATCAGTAGACGCAGCGCCGTTGTTATTGTTTAGGCACTTATAAATGTAATATGTTGTGCCTTCACTAACGCACACGTAGAATTGTTTTGTGCTTAAAGCAATATCCTGATCGTCATACATGTCATAGACAGTACCGCTAATCCAGAGATTAGCATTTACCATGTATGCAATATCGGTGGGCTGAATGTGCTTGCCGAAAAGCATATTGTTCTGAGCATTAAATTGTGTAGTTTTTACAGAATCATAAATTGTTGAGACAACACCGCCTGGAAAGCCAGAAGTTTTACCAGCAAAGGCATAATAAACATTATTTGCACCTTCATTAAATGACTCAAAAAACTGTTGAGCCATATGAAGTCTATAGTTATTTGTAGTTAACTGTGTCGTTGTCATTTTTAACCTATACTCGGTCCAGAACCATAATTGTTTATTCCCGGATTTGGCGTAATTGTTGATTTCTTAACAACAGCGCCAAATAACTTTGTGCCAGCAACGTGTACTACTTCTTTTACCATGTCAGAGTATCTAGTCAAGTCTAGAGAAGCTCTGATCTCATACGAGAAATTCTGATAGTATGTGCCATCTTGTATGTATTTATCAGCACTCGTAAACCCTCTGGTGCTGGCATAATAGCCCTCATTAGTACCTTGCTTACCTAAAGAAACTCTTGCCGTGCCCGTTTTTGTGCCGTCTATGGATGTGAAAGTAACAAGTTCGTCGTTAACATATCCGAAACCAGAGTCCTGTACGTCTAGAGTCTTTACAGCGCCGTTGGCAGCAAATACTTGTGAAGTGACGTTTGCGTTTTCTCCAGCAAAAGCTGAAGTTGTATCTGCCTGTACAGAAGTAACATTAGCTGAAGCACCGCTCAGTTCACCGACTATATTAGAATTGACTCGAAAATCATTCTTATAAGATAATCTTTTTACAGTCATACCTGTAGTGTTTGCTGCCTTAACTCTGCCAATAGCAAGACCAGTTAAGCCGCTAAGTGTTACAGCAGAAGTGTTACCCACGCCGCTTGAGTTTAGACCATTAACTGTGTTACTCGTAACAAATGTACCGCTGAATACATTAATCTGAATTGTATTACCAGATAGATTAATAATACCGCCAGTAGCAGTATTTGCAGTTCCATTGCTTTGATAAATTAGTTCATAATATGAGAATGTGTTTGCATAATGATCTGTAGTAATAGAAACAATATTGCCCTGTAAAGGAACTGTACTCCTTACAATTTCACCTTCTCTAAATATACCAGTAAGAGTATCAATAGTAATAATATAATCTTGTAGTTTCTTAGAAGCAACACCGCGCTCATATATTTTAACATATGGAGCAACGTTATAGTTCTTGCCTGGGTTGAGTGTTGTGATGCTATCAACTTCGCCAAGAGTAGGAATTGAGTATTGTAAAATCCTAATCAATGAGTCGCTGCTTACGTTAGCGGCAGGCTTCTTTGGAAATTTAAATGAAGTAGAATTCAATGGTATAGAAAGATATGGTGTTGGTACTGTATTTGCATTATTGTCTGCAATATAATCTGTAAATAGAACAACTGTTTCTGTACCGCCAATTGTGCCTAGAGCAATGTTTGCATCAATACCAGTAGAGATAAGTGTTATAGTAGCATTCCCGTTAGGCACATATAGCTTAGTGTAGTTATTGCTCAATGAACCAGATAGAGTGGTAAGTCCAACATTGTTAGATGCAAAAGAAATAGCATTTGCTGTTACGTTAGACGATACCATCTTTGCTATCTTGGAAATACCATTTGCGTATGCGGTATTTGATGCAAGAACTAGAACAGTCGAATTAGCAACATTAGTTACTTGTTTTATCTGACTGGTAGAAGAATTTGCAAAAATCTTTACATAATCGCCATTAGCAAAAGTTGTTGTGAAGTTTGGTGTACCAGTATTTGCAATGATCCAATTATTGCCAGATGCTTGCATCCGTACTGTACCAGAAACATTAGCGCCAGCAACAGTATATGATGCAGCATTTGTATTATACAATGTTACTCGATCAAACTCATTAATAAATGGATTGCTCGTATTTGCAAGCTGCACATTTGAAAAGCTAACAACAGTATTTGAAATTAAAATAGAAGAGTTTACTGAATATCCCCAGCCCGATGGAATATCGTTAAGTGTAAACTTAACAGCACCAGTAACTTCGTTAATAGCAGTTACGCGACCAACGCCCATCTTGCCATTTGAAGAAGTTAGATTAACAAGATCGCCAATGCTGAAACCATAACCTGCTTCGTCAATAAGCAAATCAGATAGAGATCCCACAACAACTGGCACATTAGTTAGATTGCCATTCCAGTCAAGTTGTTCGCCAGTCTGAAAGTCTTTTGACAAATCAGTAATATAAAAAAGATCAATGAACTTTGAGTTGACTTTTCTACGTACAATATGATCAACGAAAGCAGTTGCGCGACTATTTACGCCCGTGATTTTTTTACCTAGAAATTCTCTGTTACGTGATGTAGCAGAAACTTCTAGATAAATTGGTTTAATCCAAACACCGTCTGATGTTTTAAAGATATCATTACCTGGCAAATATACATCAATATCTTCATTAAAGACAAGCTGAAACAATAACTTTAAAGCCCGTTCGTTGCCCTTTGAGCGATATAGATCAATGATCTTCTTTACAGTTAGGCGCTTATCAGATAATGTATTAAACTGAATACCCGCTAGGTATGTGTTCTTAAAATAAATAATAAACTCTTCTAGAGTTGTATCAATATCAGAATAGCTTAGTAGATTTCGTGATCTATTGAGAGCATTGCCTTGTTGTTCCATCCACTCGTAATAAGCTTCAATAAAGGCAATGAGATTTGTCCCCTCTGTCTGGTAAACAGAAGGGAATTGACTAGCAATTAAATTCGAAATTGTAGTTTGTATTTGACTCATTACTGTCTGACAATCTGTACTGTTACATTGATTTCATCGTTTGGAATTTCTAGAATTGTATTCTTATTTGAACTATTATCTTTACTCCTTGGCATAACATAAATTCTGATTGCATCGCCAACATAATTTGTTGTCAAGAAGTTATTCAATAAAATTCTACCATTCGTATAATCAACAGTGCCGATATCTAATAGAGTAGTGTGTTCGCCATTTGCGTTTTCACTGACAATACGCATTTTGCCTACACCATCGTCTTCTAGAGAAACAAGCTGGCCACTATAATAGAACTTAGTAGAATAAACAGTATGTCTATCTGATGCTATATGATTTAGTGGCTGTGGCGGCAATGCATCATCTAATGCAGTATTGAATTCAATTGTGTAGTTTTTCTGAGTAGAAGTTGATGGCACAATCTTTTTCATCAAAACATAATCTGTTTCGTTACTGACAATACTTGCATGAGCATTGTCAATTTGATTAACCAATCTTGAGTACAATAGTGTTGCTTTAAAATTGTTTAGATTTGTAAGATTGTAATTCTGGATAGCATCGGTAACAAGAGTATTAATATCTTCTGGATTCAATGAAGTCTGATTGACATTATACTTCACATTACTGTTAACACTAACATATGTGTAGTTAGGTTCAATGAACACTGGACGAATTGTCAATGGCGCACGTGTGCTAATGAATGTAGTATATTCTGTTTTCTTTGAAGTAGGAATAGCGTCAAAGTTTGCAATCTTCATTGAGATCAATACGCTACCGTACTGTGGAGGCGATGCATCTTCACCGCCGTATACTGAGATAGCTTGAATCTCTGGATAGTTTACAGTGAATAGAGTTTCATAGTCTTTAACAGTAACAGCACGATCCTGTGTAGCATAGAAGCGTGGAGCATTTCTACGGATTGATTCGATATCTTCTGCAATGTCGCCGCCTGAAGCTGAAGATACTGTAGTGACAATGACGTTAGAAGTGCCGCCGATTTGACCGTTGGGTGTAAACTTGCTTACGCCATTGGGCAACTGACCGTTTGTTGAACGATACTCAACAATAATAGCAGAACCATCTAGGGGCTTCTTACCAACAACGTTGTCGCCGAAAAGCAATTCAAACTTACTGTTTTCTGAACCCTGTAAGAAGTATACATTAGAGTCAGTCTTTAGATCAAGAATGTTTGATGCTAACTTGTAGCTAACTGTGTTTGCGCCGTTGTTCTCTAGACCAGTGACAGTTAGAGATGTAGTATCAATTGTTGGATTTGAAAGTACAAACTTCTGTCTGTCTGTATTTGAAGATGGCTGAACAACAAACGTATCTGTAACGTATGTGCCTTCGTAGATCGAAACGTTATCTGCAATGAAAACGCCATTACCGCTTGTTACAGTGATCATCTGGTCTGTGCTGAATGTGTAGTTGTTTGATCCAGCTTTTGACGTAAATGAAGTACCCTTTGGAATTGTAATTAGCGAGATATTTGAATCTGTTGGCGTAATCGTCAAGCTTACATTAGCACTTGAAGATCGGAATGACCTAGGAGTATAGTTTAGTTCTTTTGCTCTAAGAACAACAGAGTCTCTCTGCTGTGCGGTATCTAAGAACATCTCGGATCCGATCATGTTCATATAGAACGCATTTTGATATGTATTGTATGCAAGAAGGTCTAGAATGACGCTAAGATTGCTACCGTCAAAGTTGTAGTCGTTGAACCGATCCTGAGACTGTAGAAAAGTCTTAAGACTGTTCTTATAGTCTGCAAAGTCTAGACTTGTTAGTGAAATACTTGTGTTTGCCATTAGCGTACTCTATAAAGAATTGTATTGAGGGTTACAGCTTCATTCTTATTTATCAAGTAAAATACAATGGTTACAACGTATGCGTTATCGTCAACATACGGAGAAGCAACAACATCTATTAGCTTTGCTCTAGGCTCGTAGTTTTCAATTACATTTCGAATTTCGTTTTGGATACCAGCTTGCGTTTGCGGAGAAATAGGTTCAAACAAATACTTTGAAATATTGCTGCCTAGCGCAGGCTGAAATGGTCTTTCATATTTGTTTGTAAAAATTAAATTGCGAATAGAAGTCTTAACTGCCTCTTCGTTTTTTTTTCGGACAACATCGTGCAACTCAGGATGTACATCAAAATCTGTAAAAAGATCGCTGTATATCTCTGTTTGAGTCTTTACTGATGTATACTTGTCTTGATTAAAGATTTGCGCCATGTTTGCCTTCTATTATTTTGGTACGTCGGTGTCTGCAAGGCCTGCCGTTACTTTTCCATGCTTATGATTATGTAATGATATGCCATTCGCAATAACATCTTTGTCTGCTGTGAGAGTTCCATGTAGGGCAATATCGCCCGTAATGTCCCAAGAAGCAGCCTTAGCAGTAGCATTGCCGTCAATTGTTAATGAAGCATTGCCATTCACTTTGCCAGTAGCGTCACCCTCAATTGTTATAGTTGCATTACCTTTTACTTGTATATTTAAGTTACCACCAACGTAAAGCGTCTTGTCTTTTACAATAATTTCAAAATCTTTGTCTACAACTTTGGTGACTTTTTGACCATCGTGATTGATCTCAAAATATGTACCAGAATTGTGGTATACGTGAATTCTTTCGTTTGCAGCAGTGTCGTCAACTTCAATAACATGTCCAGCTTGTGTCTGCCATACATGATTGAAGGGATACTTCGCAGCATAGGCAGATTGTGGTTCTGGACCGACTTGTTCCTTTTTAATCGTATTTATCTCACGCGCTAGACCAGGCACATCATTATTGTTCTGGTCTTTGCCTGGCATTTTAGCATATGAACCCCAAAGAACAGGTAGTTGTTTTTCGTGTCCGTCTAGAAAGAAACCAAAGACATGGGAGCCGACTTGAAGTCCAGTAGGAGAACGGCCAACTTGCTTGTAGCTGGCTGAAGTGATTGGTGTTAGAGGAGTTGCCCAGTGTAAGTCTTCTGTAGTGATTGCTGGATCGTCATGCTCGCCTATCACGCGGATCTTGACGCGACCGAGCATCTCTGGGTCATCAACATCTTCAACAGTTGCAATGAACCAGCGTAGTCCCTCTTCTCCCATACGTGATGTAGTCATTATGAATTATCCTCGTTTGTGCCCTTAATCAATTCTAGAGAGCAGCTATATGTTTTTTCTTGCCCTAATGGACAAATTACAGAATGTCTTACTTTAGACATTAAATAATTGCCTGAGATAAGTCGGTTCTCTTCTTGATTTTTTGTACCACCTATAGCATTTGGCAACCTAATTTCTATAACATCACCAGCAGTTAAAGCAGAGTCGCCATGAACATGTGCGTGAAAAATATTTTGAGATAACTTTGTAGCAAACGAAATCTTTGCACCCATAGATTCTGCTGTAAACGTTTCTGGCAAATGACTAGAGAACGGTACTACCATAACTTGAGATGCTTCTGCGCCATAAGTGTCTTCATAGTGAGTAGTGTTTAGACCAACAGGCTTGTCTGAAGCATATTTGAATTTGCCTTGTTGCTCAGTATTCTTGTATTGTGTAACTGTCATTTCACCAGTCATTAAATCAAATCTCTTAACAATATTGTTTAAAGAGCCTTGAGCAAGTTTCTTTGTATTATTTACCTGAGACACATTTTCAATTGACAAAATGTTTCTTGTATTCATGTTTTTTGCATCTGTGTCTGGTGCAGTATCGTAGAAGAATATCTTGTCTTTTACTTTTGATTTCAAATTGTCCATAAGAAATTCAACTGTGCAGAAGTTGAATCCTGTTTGATTTTCAAAAAATACATAAGTTGAAGAAAGATATTTTTCAGAAACAGAACGGCGTCTAACCATGTCGATTGCTTGTAAGGGCTTTAATCGACTAATGAGTATTTCTTGAATACCTTTAGGAACATCGCCTACAGATACATTCTTATCTGTGTTTAAGAATTCTTTTGCTATGTTTTGAACAATATCGCCAGCGCCAAGAGAATATTTTTTCGTAACGTACTTGACGTTATTTGTCACAAACTCTTCGCTAGTAGCATGAACTATGTACATCCTGCCTTTGTTTTGTGGAGTTGAAACTTGATTCTCTACAGACTTTACATGAAATTTGTATTTTACTGTTTCATCGTAACCAGACGTAACAAATTCAACTTCTATGATTTCTTCGCCGATGATAGGAAAATCAGTTAACACATCAACAGCATCATTAAATGTAAAGCTGGCACGAACAACTGGGAATAAAATATCTTCGTAGATATTGAAACCAATAACTTGACCTCGCAAATCGTGATTTTTACTACCAGTCAAATTTGACATAGTAATCGACTTGATATCAATCGAACCAGATTTTATATAATTTGTAGACATTATCTCAATAGATTCTTAAGTTGTTTTGTTGCTTCGCTTGAATATTTGTTGTCTAATAGTTTGATTGATTTCTTTTGATGATTTAACTCATGTTCATACTCATATGCAGAGATTGGCGACCAATATACAAGTTCATTATCTGCAATGTTCTGAGCAATAGAAGTTACTGTGCTTACTGTTGCTGTTGCGCCAGAAGTTAATCCTACAATTGTATTGGAGGCAGAAATAGTGCCAAAAATATGTTTTGCAACAACATATTCATCTGAAGAATACGAAACTGTAGCTACAGTGTTTCCGCCGATCTGAAGTAATTCATCAGAAACAAATGCGCCAGTTAAGCTAGATATTTCTAAACCCTTTAGCATATTTGTTGTGACAACCCAATCTTCTTGTTTACGAACATAACCGATGATGCTATTGTTGTAGCCCAGTTCTGGTTGCCAATATTTCTGTTGACCTAAACCTAAAGCAGCGTATGCAGCAGTAGTGATATTTGATTCGTCATTTGTCCAATTGTTTCTATAGAAAAGAATAGTTCTCTGTGCAGTAAGAACACTGCCGTACTTTACAGTAATCATTTTATTCAGATTGTCATCTGTTAGTGGCAAATCATAATACGGATCAATAATATTGTTTGTTAGATTAATAAGCCAAACATAATCCGGATTATCGTAGTAATTGTATGATGTGCCATCTACACGCTCATCGTCTTTCATTACATAGTCATAGAATGACTGCTGATTTCTCAGAGCAAGCTTGGACATTGTAACACGCGACATTAAGTTAATTGCCGCTGTATTAGCGTAGTTTGTTACTGGAAACTTTTTAAAGTACTGTGTCATTTATTCGCCACCAGTTACAAATTCTTTTGTTGCGTCTGTAACATATCCCGTTCCCTGATCTTTTATTCTATTAATAAGTTCTTTTGCTTTTCCAATAACATTTTCGCCAATTTTATTGCCGCCATAATCTTCTTGAGTAAGGTATTCCATCTCATCTAAAGATATGCTAAGTTGAATTAATACGGGCGCACCTGTTCCAAGAAAAAACGCAGGCGTGGATTGTGGCGCATAATTGACATTACATTCCTTAATAACACATTTTTTGAAACTATACAAATCTGGAAATGAACTTCCAGATGTTGACGTTGGTCTGAATTCTGGCTGAACAATATCTGGATAATTAAAAAATGCGCCCGTTGATGATGTGTATGTCGGCAAAGAGTGCATTTTAATTTTTTTAATAATTTCTTTAATACGCGCAGATTCATCTGCATTTTTTGCAGCAAACGTCCAACTAAAGCTATGGCGTCTAAACCCAACTCCTTGAAATAATTGAGAAGCTGCGGGATTAGGAACTGCGCCAAGCAGACTTGATGCTGCACCAACAAATTCGCCAGGGGCAAGATTTGCTCCAACATAAAGCAATGCTTCTGGTATTACGTTTTTTCCAGAACCAGGTGCAGTAAATGCATCCACATTTGTAATTGAATTTGCTATCAGTCCAGCCATACCTAAACCTGTCTCTGACCATCCTGGCGCCAACTGATCCACCAATTGATCTGGCATTGGTAAAATAATAGTTTCAAGGGCATCATATGTTGTGTTGCCCATAACTTCTGGTCGTTTATATTTTAAGAACCTAAATGCGATATGATATGGTGCAGGTACAGGAGGATAACTCAAATCTGTCCCGCCAGTGGTAGAACTCTTAGAAGCGGCAGTCTGTGTTTCTGGATTAGAGGACGAGTCACCTGCTTTGTTTCTGTCATTAAGCGAATCTATGGTTGTTCTCATTGGAGAGTTTGCTCCAAATGCAGAGCTTGAGCCAGAAATCAAGTTATCTAGACTTGCTGCTACTGCTGCACCTGTAGTTAGGGCAGAGATGCCAGACTGCACCATCTTGTTAGTCATAAGAGCAGCAACGCCGATTTGACCAAGATTGGACGATAGGAGATTGTTTACAGCGCCAGAAGCTTTCTGAGCAACGTTCTGTAGTGCAGTCTTATTAGCTTGTGATGTGAAGACGCTCATATTTTCCCTATAAATAGACCATATGACTTATTTATAGTGAGTTTTAAAATGAAGGGTAAATTTCAGCCTAAGAATCCCTCAAAGTACAAGGGCAACCCCACTAATATTATATTTAGATCAAAATGGGAAGCTGACGTATTCAGATTTTGCGATATGAATACGGATATTGTGAAGTGGTCGAGTGAAGAGATTATAATTCCGTATGTTTCACCACTTGACGGGCGAGTACACAGGTACTTTCCTGACATATGGGTGCAGAAAGCAGACAAGTCTTGTATGATTATAGAGATCAAACCATATAAGCAGACGTTGGAGCCTGAGATTCCGAAGAGAAAGAGTAGAGCATTTCTTAATGAAGCAGCGACATATGTAGTTAATCAAGCTAAGTGGAAAGCTGCAAATGAATATTGTAAAGACAGAGGCTGGAAGTTTACCCTAATGACTGAGAAAGAGATATACGGCAAGTAAATGGCAATCGAACAATTCACCAATATTCTTCAGAAAGGTATTAACAAAGGTCAGATTCCTGGGCGGACACAAGAGTCCAGGGACTGGTTTCGCAATACAGCACAGAGAATTAAAAGTATTTCCGAGGGTGGTCTTCTTGCCTCTAAAGACGCAGTTACAACTCAAATGGAAGTCGGCAGAATGTACATGTTCGTGTACGATCCTAAGACAAAAGCTGATTTGCCGTACTATGACAAATTTCCATTGATTTTTCCGTTTAAGAAAACACCAGATGGATTCTTAGGCATCAACCTACATTACTTGCCTTACGTATTACGCGCTACACTCATGGATATGCTTTACAACTACGTGAGTGACCCAAAGTTAAATGACAGGGCGAGACTAAAAATTACATATGATCTCTTAAGCAGCGCGGCCACTAATAAATACATCAAGCCGTGCGTGAAGAGATATCTGTCAAATCACGTTCGGTCAAAGTTCATTTACGTAATACCAAAAGAATGGGATATCGCATTGTTCTTACCAGTAGAAAACTTTGCAAAGGCAAGCAATCGAAAAGTATGGGCAGACAGCAGAAAAATCATAGGCAATTAATATGGCAATAACCGACAGAATTCTCAGTGGTCTTGGCCTGACAAGTCCTAAAATGCGTAAGCCCACAGAGGGCTTCAGCATCAATGAGTTCAGGTCAAACGTACTCAATAAGGGTATACTAAAGAACAATCTGTATCTTGTCCGTTTTCAGTTTGGTAAGTTTCCAGAAGAATTAGTGTTTTATACGCATAGTGTGCAAATTCCCGCAGCAGACTTAGCAACAGCAGATATTAGACGCTACGGCTATGGTCCGTTAGAGCGTGTGCCATATAGACCAATATTCAATGACATGACTATGGACTTCTACACAGAAGCTTCTAGTAAATCTGCTCTAGAAGTCATGATGAAAAGACTATCTTCTGCTACTAATTTTATGAACTATAAAGACTTTGCTACGGACTCAACTAATCCTTATGAAGTTGCATATAAAAACGATATCTCTTTTGATATTGAAGTTTATATCTACAATGAAAACACAGAAAAAATCATAACTTACAACTTTAGAGAGTGCTTTGCCAGACAAGTTGGTTCTATTCAGCTATCTTGGGAAAGTGAAAACAGTTTGTTAAAAACAAATGTCGGATTCTCTTTTACAGACTTTTCTGTTAATATGATTGATGCTGTTAAATCTGATAACATCAACAAACTTTCGCCTCTACAGAAGATTCTTCAGTTGGGCACAATTGCTCAAACGATTTCGGCAATCAAGCGGCCTCAAAGCGTAGGAGACGCAATCAATATTTTAAATAACGCAAATGTAGTAAAGAATGGTTTGGGACTTTAACATTAATATGAATGGAGTTAACTATGGCATTACCTAAATTATCAGTACCTCTTTTTGATGAAATTGTACCATCAACAAAGCAAGTAGTAAAATACAGACCATTTCTTGTCAAAGAAGAAAAAATTCTTCTTATGGCTCATTCTGGTGGCACTCGCAAAGAAATGATTAATGCAATTAAACAAGTGATCAATAATTGTGTTGTCTTTGCTGATGGCAAAGAATTTGACATTGATGATATGGCTCTATTTGATCTAGAGTATCTGTTTATCAAGATTAGAGCAAAGTCTGTAGACAACGTTGTAAAATTAAATTACATTGATCATGAAGACGAAAAGTCATATAGCTTTGATGTTAAGCTTGATGAAATTCAAATTCAATGGAATGAAAAGCATACTAACAAAATTAAAGTAAATGATGAAATTGGTATTATTATGAAATATCCTACTCCAGCAATTACAGAAAAATTGACAAATGGTGAAATTGAAAATATCAAGGACGCAGAATTTTCACATCTTCTTATTAAAGAGTGTATTGAAAAGATTTACGACAAAGATCAGGTGTATCTTGCTAAGGAAGCTGATCCTAAAGAATTAGACGAATTTATCGACTCGTTGACAGTTAAGGTGTTTGAAGACATTAAAACCTTTTTCGATACTTTACCAAAACTACATCACAAGATCGAATACACCAACTCAATGGGGACAGCAAGAGAAATCGAACTGGCAACGTTAGACGATTTTTTTACATTGGACTAAGTCACAATACATTAAGTAATTACTACGATACAATGTATTCAATGGTACAAAATTACCATTACACAGTGAGTGACTTAGAGAATATGATACCGTTTGAGAGAGATATTTTTATAGGAATGATCAAGAACGATATAGAGAGTAACACAGAAAATGGCACTGGAAGTTAAAAACGTAAAAGCACTAGGCGGACCAGCTGAATTTCAGAAGATGGTCCAAAGCCTATTGGATAAACAGGCAGCTGCCGAAAATGCATCTAATACTGTTGATAAGAAAGTGTCCGATTCTTCTCAAGAAATAAAAGCTCTCTCTAAGAAAGTAGACAAAGTTTCTGATAAAGTAGATAGAGTTTCTGCTACGCTATCCGTAACAGCAAGAAGAGTCGATGCTGCTGCTAAAGCAGCTATCGGTGCAGCAGACTCGGTTAAACTTGTTCGCAAGTCTGTTGATGCGTCTATAAAATCTACTACCGCTATTGAAAAATCCACTGGCAGTATTCTAAGCAAAATGTCAGGTATTGATAAATCAATCTCTTCTATTAATCGTAATAAAGAAAAAGAAAACATCTCTCCAGTACAGAGAGGCGTAACGCAATTAACAAATCCTAGAGTAGACAATACAACTGCAATTTCAGAAGATGATAAAGATACAAAAGGTCCAAGCTTTGCAACTAAAGTAAAGAACTTCTTTGGTGGTAATACTATTATCATCAAAAAATTGAATGTTATTGATAACAAAATAACAAGACTGAGTGAAAGCATTACTAGAATCATGGACAAAATGGGTCTAGATGCTAGAGAGAATGAGTTAGAAAAAATAAAAGGAATTTCTAGCGATAAAAAAGACACTGAAGATAAAAAAGAAAAAAACCCTTCTTGGTTGAAGTATCTATTACCATTTGCTATTCCTATGGTAATTGCCGCGGTGAAAGCCCTATTAAAAAACGGCGGAGAAATTTTTAACTCTATTAAAGACGCCCTTGGTATGGGTACTGGTGGTATAGGTGGAGTAGTCTTAGGAACTTATCAAGCTGTAGTACGTACAGGCAAAGAATTCGGACAAGGAATTAAAAATCTTGCTGAAGGTGGAAGCTGGAAAAAAGTACCAAAACCAGAAGACATGCCAACAAGAGATGGTAAAAAATTAAGAATTGCTACCGAAGGTGAACTTGTAGATAAGAATGGAAAGGCACTTAAAGGCGGTGCTAAAACAATGCGCTTACAGGCACTCGGTGCGGTTGAAGCTACTTCTGCTGAAGGAAAAATATTAGCAAAAGAAACGAGTGCAGCAACAAAAATAATGCGCGGTGCTGGCAAAATTACTGGCAACGTTGCTAAAATAAGTGGAAAAGTACTTGGTATTCTTGCACGTTTAACCGGTCTAAGGACTGTACTAAAGTCTATTCCAGCATTAGCAACTTTGATTGCATTTATTGATCCACTACTACTTCTTCTTAACAGCGGCGGACAACTAACTCCAGAAATAGTAAAATCATTTGGTAAAGCAATAGGTGGATTAGCAGGCGGCGCCTTAGGGTCGATGTTGGGTAGTGCTTTAGGTTCAATTATTCCTATTGCTGGAACACTTATTGGTGGTATTGCTGGATCATTCATGGGCGCAAAAGCAGGCGAATACATCGGCGAAAAAATTGCAGAATTGATGTTTGGGATAAAAACTCCTGCACAAGTCATGGCAGAAATAGCAGCAGATTCAATAAAAGCCGTAAAGAGTGCAGGAAATTCCATACTGGGTGCTGTTATGCATCCAGTCGATACTGCAAAGGCCGCTGTGAGTGCAGTCAAGGGAGCAGCAAAAGCTGTAGGTGGATTCTTTAGTGGTGCAGGTGCAGCAGTATCAAAATGGTGGAGTGGAGGCAAAACTGAAAATAAAGGAGTTACGCCAGGATCTGCTAAACCGAAAACACCAGCAAAAGTTTCTGGTTTTGATGACGTTAAAGCAGCGATTAAAGCACATGAGGGTGAAGAATTAATACCGTATCAAGATGGTGGGGGTAAATGGACTGTAGGCGTAGGACATCTAATTGGCGATGGATCAGATACGGCGTTAGCAGCATCGGGATATCAAAAGCATGTAGCAATAACAAAAGAAAAATCTGACGCATTATTTGAAGAGGATTTTGCAAAACATGTCAAGATAGCACAAAATTCTCCTGGTTGGGACAAAGCAAACATGCAAGGTAAAGCTGCAATGATTGATATGACATATAATATGGGTGCATGGTGGACAAAGTTCACAGTCGCAGCAAAATTACTTGCTACAGGTAACTTTGCTGCCGCGGCCGAAAATCTTCGTGGGCAAAAAAAATGGAGAAGTCAAGTCGGTGGACGTGTCGATTGGGTTGCAGATAACATGGCCGCCGGCGGTGGAACAAATGCATCTCCTGATGCCCGTGCAAGTACTGTAAAAACGGCCTCTGTTTCCGGCGGTGGCACTGCATCTGCTGCAACACCTAAAGCTCCAGCTCCCAAAGCTCCAGGAGCTCCAGGAGCGGGCGGTGGACAACCTGCTGTAGCGTCTGCTACACAGTCTAACAAGTATCCAGCCCCAGCTGGAGCAGCGTCTGGAGCAGCTCCTCAGCAGCAAGCAAGTGCATCTACTAGATCAATTCCAAGTCCGACAGCACCACACGCACAAGAAGATCACTATGCGGTACATTTTAATGCAGGTCAATCTGGTGGTGGTAACGTACCTTCATTTGTATAATAAAAAAGGGGAGCATTTCTGCCCCCCTTTAAAACTTCAACTTGAACGCACTCCGTGCTTATTGAAGAAGTTTTAGTCGTTAGCCAACTTCTTGAAGTAGCTTAGGTCTTCATCATCTTCTTCAGTAGCGTTAGACTTCCACGGCGCGTCATCGTCATCCATCTTAGCTGGCTTTGTCTTTAGCACAGGTGCTTCAGCACGGGCAGCAGGGATATCGTCTTCATTGACGGTACGATTGAGACCGAGTACAGTATTAAGCTTCTTCTTAAGAACGTCATAGTCCTTGAAGTTCTTCGGATCAAGAAACTCTTGTAGAGCATACTCTTGATTGTAGACGCGCTCTAGTTCGCTCTCATCATTGAGAAGAGGACCACGCTCATCGAACTCAGACTTATCGTAGTTGCGATAGCCTTCGACCTGACGGATCTTGATCTTGAAGTTAGCGCCTTCCCAGAGATCGAACGGATTCAGAGGCTTCTCGTCAGCAAACTGAGGATGCATCGCCTCATTAAGCTTATCGAAAATCTTCTTACCGTAACGGAACAGGAAGACCTTGCCTTCGTTCTCAGGCTTCGCAGGATCCTTAACAACGTATACATTAGAGATATACGTTAGCTTACGCTTCTGATCACGCGCCTGCTTACGTGCAGGAGACTTGTCATCAGTGGTTGAGTTCCATAGCTGAGTGTTGTACTCACTGACTGGATCGTCCTTGCCCAGAGTAGTGAGAGAGTTTTCGATGTACCACTGACCACTGGGGCCCTTAAAGCCGTGTGTGAAGACTCGGACGAAAGGAACGTCTTCGTTCTTCGATGCAGGCAAGAAACGAACAACAGCATAGCCGTTGCCAGTCTTGTCTACGTCAGGATACCAGAAGCGGTCATCAGAAGAGCCGCCAGTCTTTTCATTTGGGTTTAGCTTCTTAAGCTGTTCGCTTAGTTTGCTTAGATCGTTCGAACGTGAACGCTTTAGTGTTGCAAAGTCCATATAGTTTCTCCTACGAATGTTTAAATGTTTGTATATCTTTTATCCACAGTACACATAACCACGTACTATTTATGTGGCACAAAAAGCATTGTCACTAAACACTTTGAGTGTAATAGCTTTCATTGCTTTTTTATCATATTGTAAAAATGAGCGATATTTTCTGCACAGCAAATGTACATCCTTCCATAAAATATCGCTCTCAAGTTGCTTGTTCCAGTGCGGGAAGAAATTCAATAGGTCATTAAGAATAACCAAAGTTTCTATTGATACCTTCTTTCTTAGAACGAGCTTCAGCAAGAAAGGGTGCTGATGTTCTTTAACTATAACATTCTCATCTAAGTTTGTCAATAGTTTTTTCAAATCTTCTTCATAAAAATAACTGAGTGCTTGGGTACGTTTCTTCCAGTCAGTGAAGTGTTCTTCAATAGAAGAGTTATTGACTAGATCACCTATCCATGTAGAGTTAGAAGAGACAAAGCTAGAGATAAGATACTCTTTAATATCTTTTCGTTTTGCTAACTTTGCAAAAAAGAACTTGTCTCTGCGCCTTTCAAAATTATCTACTGAAGTCTTGAATTTACCGTTGTATTTGATAAAGTCGTAGTCTTCTGTAGTGAAATGCATCTTCAAAGCACAGTACAAGACATATGCTTCATACGGAGTCATTATATCGGTAGCCTTGCTATCTTTGGTAAATAATTCAGCGTTTCCGCTTCCGCCTGGATCTTACCCTTCATATTTGCATTGAGTTTGATCAATGAAGCAGCAGTCTCTACTTCTAAGTTATTTTTTTCACAGTAAAGCACAACAGCGTCCATGTATTCGATATCGTGCTTCCAGACTAGTTCTTCGATCTCAGCAGCAAACTCTGCCGGCGTCTTCATCTTCAACTCTTGTTGCATAGTGTATTCACCTTTAAATTTCGTTGTGCCGTCGCAACTTGTAAAATATATGATCTTCTATCTGAATAGTACGAACTAGGTTCTTCCAGTCTGGACTCACCGAAGTGTTGTGAAAGTACAAAGCACCGCCAGTGATATCATTGACTCTATTATAATGCATATAGACAGAAGTTGCAAGTGAATAAATTCGGTTATATGAAGTTTTATCTAGAATCTTAGCAGTTTCTTCAGCACAGCGCCATTCGAACTGACAGACTTTCTTCGTAGGCTGCTGCGGATCATCTTGCTTCACTAGCGTAGTCTGATTGACAACGCCGCAGATGGTCTTAGGAAACCTACCCGATTTGCTTCTGTTAATAGTTACAAGAGCAACAGCTTTGATACCTGCTGTGGACTGACCACGTGCTTCGTGATACATGTTCTGAGCAAGACAGCTAATCTGTGTTTTGTCTTTAACAGAAGCAGTCTTAAGCTTAAGCTTGTCTACTTGCTGCTGTTGAATACCTAATAGACGTTCTTCGTTCTGTTTCTTAAGAAGAATATTAGTCTCTATAAGAGATGTATTGATAGCAGCAAGATTATTCTCTACTGTAACATTCTGTGTGTAAATTGAACCGAGTAGAACTACTACAATGAGTAGTAAAATTCGTTCTACGTTTAGAGTTCGCTTTTTCTTTGTTATTTCAATATGAGTGCGGTGTCTCTGCGGACGACCGAAAACGTTGGCTTCTTTTCGCAAGAGAAAACTCCTTTGCTTCTAGGTTAGCATGGCGTATAGTATTATGTAAAGATGGGGGGATTCTGTTGCCAAGTTCCCCCCGGGACTCCGATTAGGCTGCTAGAGCCATATCATATGCTGAATTATCGTTAGCATTTACGTTTTGATCCTTTAGAAACGGTGGTATCTACCGTATTAATCTCCGTTACCCTCATCCCTATTGTCGAACCTGTTCGCCCCCATCATAAACACACTAACGCAAGATTGCATAATAACATTAGTGATGTTAGACTCAATGTGTTTATGGTGGAGGCGGCGGGAATCGCACCCGCGTCCAATACGAAACTACTGTAACATCAACGATTAATTCTTTGGCGCGGACATCTTCTTCTTAGCGACCTTCTTCACCTTTTCAGTGACCTTGGCCTCAACGTCCTTGACCTTCTTTGCTACTTGAACAGCAGCAGCTTGAGCGTCAGCAGCATTGATCTTACCGTCCTTGTTTACGTCAAGAATCTTCTTAACGACTTCCTCTTCCTTCGATACCCAAGCACCGAAAGCTGGTAGACTAAAGTAAGCAACAACTGCAATAGCAACAATAACAACAATAAGTGTAAGCATTTTTATATTCTCCTATAGTTTCAACTTCAAAACGTGTTTTATTTATATATCTGAAAAACTCACGCTACTAGACCAGTATACAATAAAAAGATCATTAAGTCAAGCTCGGTCATTCTTCAACTCCAAAATGTTTTCTAATCAAATCATTAGCCTTATACGGTTCTGCTTTGTCAGCAATGTCAGCACATTCTTTCACAATCAACTCGGCGAACTTTTCCAGTTCTTGTGATAATGAGTTGCCATAATGATCTTGGTGACCATTTTTAAATCCAGCGTGATACGCAAGTTCAAGAATTCGGTTGTTCATTGTATATATTCTCAGTAAAAAAAAGAGAGCAGTTTTAATAAGTCATGCTCAGGACTTAATGATGTTAAGCAGCCTCTGCCATCTGTACAGCGAGGTTGAGAGCCTTGACCTTCTTGTTCTGATTGACACCGAACCATGCAGAGGTTAGGCGCGTATCAGCAGAGCGGCCCAACTCATGATCAGTCAGATACGTAACAGCGTTGTAGGCGTTCCACCAGCTGCCTGAGGCGTACCCTGCACCCGGCTGTGTATCTACAACTGCCATTGCCAACTGTGCCGCACGGCTATGCAGTTCGTTAGCGTTAGCTGTTTCGTTCTTTCGATCAGAAGTCTTCGGAAACACTTGATTGAAATAGGTAATCAAGTCCTTTGCATTGTACAGCTTCTTGCCAAGAAATGCGGCCATTTCCTTGTACTTTGCCAGCTTCTCACTAGCAATACCTAGTGTTTGCTTAACATCATCGCCATCGAACTGTCGGCGATGATTAATTCGAACAACTCGATCAGAGCCCTGACTCAGTGACAGTGTAAGAGTGTTGTTGCAGACTACACGAATGGGCGTAAACTGCACAGTGATACTCTTACCGAACTGGTGGGGATTAGAGAAGAGCAGAAAGCCTTCAACTTTATCGCCTCCGAACAGTTCGAACGAGTCATTGATCTTAGCAAGCGCCCAGACATGAGTGCCGCCCTTGAGAGAGCCAGCAGTATGCATTTCCATATCGCCAGCGCCAACAAAGTCATTGAAGAATTCAAACGCTTCACGGTTCTGACACGGATTCCATGTATCAGTGACGATGGTGAGAACTTTATTATCAGTCTCACGAATAAGTGCTTCAGCGCCTGTCTTGACCTTCTTATTGCCGATCTCAGCAAACAGAGGTACCTTCTTAACTTCCCAGTCAAGACCTGCTGCCTCTAGTACCTGCTGAGGAGACAAATCACTCGGAATCTGCTTACCCAGACCATGCCACGGAGTCTCACCCACGTAAGCAATCTGAGCCTTACCATTCACGTATTCAATTTCATGCGACATTGTATAGTTACCTTTTTTGTTTAAATATCAAACTTACATATATTATTATAACAGAAAAAACTTATCTGTCAAGTGTTTTTTTTAGAAGTCTCTTCCCTTAAAGAGAAAGTCTACCTTAGACAGATCAGGTGCTTTAAACGCTTGATGAAAGATTTCACGCGCAACAGAGGCGCCGATATGTTCCCAGCGATCAGTGCGACCATCTGTATAGTCTATCTGTACGCCCATGCCGTCGAGCGAGAGGTCAATCGTTTCCATGTGTTAGTTCCACTTCATTTGAGAGGCAATGATCCGCATCAGCGAACCGCAGAACAGTGCAGTAAACGAACACACAACAAACAGCACAGTGCCGCACAGATCATGCATAGTAGCCAGCATGTAAGCAAAGTAAGCAAACATAACGCAAGCAGCGTACATAAAGCCAGCGCCAGCATAATTCATAAACTTATCCATAGTTCTATATCTTTCTTTAAGCAGCTTCGGAAATATTAACAGCACGGTCACGGAAGCGGACCGAGAACTTCATCATGTCCAGATAACTGGCACGACCACACAGGCAAGTGATGCTTCCGTCTAGCGACTCAATCGTGTACCAAGGAATCAAGTCACCAGCAGCAGTGTTGCCCATGACCGCAGCGATTACTTCGCCACGAATAACGCCAGCAGCAGATTCCCAGCGAACTCGGTCACCGAGGCGAATGTCATAGATTTCTGTCTTTTTCATCGTTTTTGTCTCTGTTTTCATCATGTACACAGTATACACTAGTGGCAGAGTAATGCAAGCTTTTTCTTTTCAATAAAAACAATGACTTAACCGTGTATTCTGTAAGTCTTTGTTTTATAACGAAAAGTATATTCTTAATAAAATCAATGACTTAGCAAATTGTAAGCTTTGTGCTACATATCCTTTGAATATGTCTTATGCCTGCGCCATTTGCTCAATTGAGTAAATTTACTCAATACGTTGAGTAAGGCGGGTCATGTCTTACTCCTTGCGCGGATTGCGGCGGCGTACTTGTCTGCATAATCACCAGCCATGCCTTCCATGTTTAAACACACCTTCGCACACGCCTCACGCTCTGCGGCTGCAACCACTTCGGCAAAGCGTTCAAGGCCCGCGTCATCAAACACAAACTCCAACCGTCCCTTGTTATCTGTCACAGGGCGTTCTGCCGTGCGACAAGCAAGTGCGATCAATTCCTCTAGGTTCATCTTATATTCTCCTTAAACTTAACGGCAGCACGTAATCTTGGCAATCTTCTGCCACTTTTCTTGCCTCAGCTTGCGGATAGAAGCAACTTTAAGTGCAACACGGATCGACAACTCACGCAGACTGTCTTTATTGTCTTCAATGAATGCCACGACCTCGTTCTGAGCAGTAATATTGATGCCGACATTGCCGAGCAGACCCTTAGAGACCACTTGACGGATGCGGACCATGTAGTCACGCTTAGTTTTCATAGCGAGGTCGATATAGTGGCTACGGCTCATCATCGCAAGCAAGTGTGGCGCCAGTTTATGACCCTTTTCGATCATAGCATCAAAGTCATAATTGGTAATAAAGATGATGGTGCCCTTGAATTCAAAGGACTTGGGCAACTGTGTGCCCGTTTCATCATCAAACAACTGACCCTCAGTCAGATAGCTAACTCTACGGGACTCAGTACTATCACACACGGCTTTAAGCATGTTCAGTGATGTATCATCAAAGAAAATGGTATCAGCATCATCAAAGACAATGACCTTGCCAGGCTCTGAGTGAGCAAACAGAAGCTTATAGAGACCAGTAGCACGTACATAGCCCTTGATGATAGTGTGATCCACACCGTCGGGGTCCCAGAACTTGAGAGTTTCCTCTACTGTGTAGGACTTGCCAAGACCAGCTGGACCTGATACAATAAGAGAACGTACCTGACCCGTTGTAGAGCCAATCGTAAGGTCCTCGAGTATCTCAAAGCGGTCACTGATACGCTCTTGGATCTCCGAGTCCGTCTCAGTCTGTACAGTCTCACGTACCGCTGTCATGCCAGCGCCAGCAGCAGCCGTATTCTTCTTACTCTTACGGCTCTTACGGAAGCCAGCCTTAGGAACACCACGGGGCATATCTCTTAACCTCTAATCAATTTCAATATAGCTATATTAACAGGATGGTAGGTAGAGTCAAGAACTATCTTTTCAATGAAATCAACGGGTTATCCAGGGGTGAAAACTTCTTCAATGAAATCAATGAGTTACGGCTGAACTTTTTTTTGTTATAAGCTTATATCTTATACAAATCATTATGACACCCTCACATACCAGCGACCACGTTTACCAGTCTTCGGACACACACCCTTAATGGACTTGATTGAATAACCAAGTGGCTTCAACCACTTAGGTGTATAGAGAATGTAGTTGTCTCGGTTGACGGCTGATCGCGGCACAAAAAATGCGCTCCCTACCTTAGTGGTGTGCCAGGGGTACTTACGATATCTACTTCTAGGAATCAATTTCAAATTGACACCAAGAGACTTCAATTCTGTTTTGCTATAAGACTTAATCATAACAACTCCTTTGGTTAATTTCACGTTTTTCTTAGACATTAGGCAGCCCTCTGCTGTGCGGTATCAAAGGCACGATATTCACATCCGTTCTGCCTACGCACTTTTTTATTATACGAACTGTTGTACCATTTAATCCAATCGGCGTTCTTTTTCTTTGAACCTAAACTAGGCAATTCTTCGATACACATCCAACGCTTATCCCAGTCATCCCAAGTACAAATGGCAATGGCATATGAATTCTTAGCGGTTTTCTTAGACATTAGATAGCCACCGCGCCGATGCCGTAACCGACAGAACGAAATCCATTCTTAGTTGCTTTGTGACCACGATGATAGACAGAGCCTGGGCGACGGATTGCAGGCTGCTTAATGTTCTTAGCAGTGCCTGGCTTACAGACGGGAATAGCTCCGTATTGTTCGATATATGCCTTGACAACTTCGGCAGCAATCTCACGGATTTGCTTCTTGCTTAAGTTCTTCTTCATCATCTCTCTCTTCTTCATCATATTCTTATAGTAACAGAATACACGGAGAAGTCAAGTCAAAAGATTATGCAGCAATTACAGTGACTTAGCCGCGAATACTCCAGCGAGAGATCGGAGGGGCTCCGTTTTCCTCTAGTTCCTTCTTCAGTAATCTACGCACTAGCTGCGCCACAGAGGTATCATTCGATTTAGCATACTCATCGACCCGCTCTTTGAAGCTAGAGGGCATCAACATAGTGAATAAGATGTTTTTAACTGGATTAAACTCTACATCGTCCATATGAAGGATACCCCTATTTTTGACGTTATAAATACTGATTATCTTGTAATACAGTATATATATGCAATATATAGATTAGTGAGTTAATAGTCTATAGAGCGCGATTGAGTCGATTGTTGAGAGCAGCATGTAATTAGCAAGCATACCGAATGATTTGCGTGTATAAGCAGCCCAAGTGTAGATAAGACAGCCGCTGATCCAGAATGGATATATCTTCGCAAGCGGCACTTCTGGCGCAGTAATAGCCATAGCTAGACTGCAAGCAATAGATATGAACCAAGCGAGACATTCAAGCGCAAAACGTAGCTTATACGCTCTCCAGTCCGATTTGATCCATTGTAAATTATCAGTTATAAAATTCATTTGTTGTACAATTACCTTTCACGTACAGTTAGACTGTACAAAACTATATGTTGTACTACCTAAAGTGCTGTTTGCTACACTTCATTATACATGATTATTGATGCTCTGTCAACTACTTCGGCGCAAACTTCTCTGCACCTGTCATACCGAGACCTGTGATGATTACGTACATTACAGCATGTACAATCTCTGGGTCAGCCTTTGTATTCATAACAATAGACGCAATTAAAGCACCCAGCAGAGCTAATGAGAATAGAGCAGTGATCCATCGTTTTGATGATGCTGATCCGCTGCTGTCTTGCATGATCTGTTTTAAATAGTCCATAGTGCGACTCCTCTTTGTGCTACCTAGCTCTATTTATAAATAGTGTGATATGTTTCACAATTGGAATAATAATGGACAGTACTGCAATCTTTAAACTGATAGGCGAGGTGGGCTTCCCTATTGTTGCAGCAATGGTTGCAATGACCTTTGTGTATTTCGTAGTTAACTACATTCTAGAAAGCGTAGTCAAAGCTATCAAAGGTATGCAAGGCATCATCATGGGTCTTGAGAACAGAATTAAGACTATGAACCATGATATCATTAGACTAGACGCTGTTGTCGGCTCTGCACTGGGCTTGCGACCTGATTTAGAGAGAATCGCTCGCGCAGACGGCAAAAACGATGCCCGTAAGGACTAGAAATGAGTGCTATTGATCCAGAGCTAATCACTAATGCAATCAAACAGTACGGCTTTCCGATTGTATGTTCTGTGGGCATGGGCTACTTTGTCTTTTTCATCTACAAATTTGTTACTACGAGACTGATGCCACTGATTGGCGAAACAAACGGTATTCTAGTACAGTTAATTGACCGTATTCGCATGTTAGACAATGACATGATCAGACTACAACAGAAAGTTAGCGTAGTACTGCAAATGAAAGAGGAGAAAGCTCAAAATGCACATAAAGATAAAGCTTGAGATACTTAAAGTACTCTCTTTCGACTTCGAATGGACTTCTGGCGCAAAGAAAAAAGAACTACCTGTAATTGAGAACAAAGAAACTATTGATACCAAGGAAACAAAATGAAAAAGACAATGTTGATTTTGAGTTTACTAGCACTTAGCGTCTCTACAGCACACGGTGCATCAGTAACAGTGCAGCCGTTAACTGTGATTGATAGTAAGTGTCCACAGTTTGTAGCTTTCGGTGCTCCTGTTGAACACGTTGCCGCTGGTCAGTACATCTGCAAGAAGAACTATGCTATTCATTATCGTTATGATACAAAAACAGCAGAGTATGTTGTAGAGCATCCCACTAAGGCTGCTATTACTGGCACGTCAAAGCGTAAGGATGACTTCCGTCCTGATCCAGATGTCGCAAAGCAATATCAGTCACAGTTAGCTGACTATGCTACTGCGGGCAACATCTATGATCGTGGGCATTTAGTACCTGCTGGCAATAACACTCAGTCAGATGCTATTATGTCTGAATCATTCTTTCTATCGAATATGATTCCACAGATTGCTAATAACAATCGTGGCATCTGGAAACAAGTAGAAACTCATGTTAGAACATTAGCAGTTGACAATGATTCTATCTACGTTATCTCAGGCACTATCTATGATGCTGGCTATACTACAATCGGCCCGAACAAAGTCGGTGTGCCAACAAGAGTGTTTAAGGTTATTATTGATAAGAAACACAATAAAGCAGTGGGCTTTATCTTTCCGAACAAAGCATTACCTGTTGCTGATCTACCCAAGTATAAAGTGCCTGTTGCTACAGTAGAAAAGGAGAGCGGCATTAACTTTATGCCAACTCTCCCCTCTAATCTATCAGGTATTAAAACTATAGAACCGACTCTTTGGGATATACGTTAATATCCTACTTGGATTGCGCCCTATAAACTCCATCCCAATCTTTACCGGGAGGATTCTTAATGAAATACTCGCACCGCTTTAGCATCATTGCATAATAGTCTGCCATGTTACCCGTGAAGGAAGAGCGCAAGGTTTCAATACTTCTTGCACAGCTATCAAATCTCTTAGCTCTATAATCAGATAAGAACTGAGCATGTTTTGCTTGAGACTTTTTGTATTCAGATAGTTTAGAATTATATCCAAGGCAGGTATAAATCCTAACACCTTCTTTCTTGCCCTTAACAGCAATGGTGTCAAGTTCTAGAATAAAAAACTCATCATCAATACCCTGTACGGTGTTGTGGCCAAGAACAATTCTTACACCATAGTCTTTAGATTGCCCTTCTAAACGAGAGGCAAGATTTACGGAGTCCCCCAAACATGTGTAATCAAAGCGTTGACTGCTGCCCATATTACCAACAACCACGTCCCCAGTATTGATACCAAGACCCATGCCGAAAGCAGGTACTCCCATAGCAGCGATATCGTAATTAAACTGATCCAAGTCACCAAGCATTTGAAGTGCTGTTTTAAGCGCATTTCGTCTATGTTCCTTATCATCTAATGGGGCATTCCAGAAAGCCATTTGAGCATCACCGATATACTTGTCTAGTGTGCCAGCGTTCTTTAAAATCTTATCAGTCATCACAGTCATATACTTGTTCATAATCTGTGTAAGACCTTGAACGTTAGCACCGTAGTGTTCGCTGATAGCAGTAAAACCTCTAACGTCAGTGAACATGATTGATAACTCACGTGTCTCACCGCCAAGTGTGAGTAACTCTGGATTCTTTTGTAGTTTCTCAACAAGAGCAGGTGACAAATATGTGCCGAACTGCTTCTTAATTTGTAGCTTTTGCATTAGCTCAGAAATAAACTTAACAGTGTAGATGTGAATGTACAAAATTAATATTGCAAAGATGTTGAAACTAACATCAAATAAAATTTTATTATGCTCAAATAGATATTTTGGCAAATAAGTGTACGCTGCTACTAGTGCTGCAATATAAATAAACGAGAACCGCAATCTAGATAATAGAATTATACACAATGTTAGAAGAATTAGAGAAGCATAGTCAAGAACTGGCGTCCATAATGGAATCGCTACAGAATCCCCCTGTAGAAGCGTATGAAGAACATTGGCTTGGACATAATGTGGAAACTGTGATCCAACAGGAGTTGCAACGGGGTTCGTTACTCCAGCCGCTGTTACCCCTAGCAGCACTATCTTTCCTGTTAGGTCTTGGGGTATATCTGTTATGGAAAAATCAGAAAAGCGATAATTCCAGTTCACAAACACTCTCGAATATTCATCAGTCTTAATAACTGGGAACGTAGGAATACGTACTGCTTCTACACCAGTTTGATTGATCTTAGCTTGATAAGACTCTTGCCCTGCGGCTGCTCTTAGAATTTCTAATGAGAACGATGGATAGTATTCGCCCTGTGACATAGCTAACATGGGCACTCGACGTACAACACCGTCTGCTTCGGGCAGTGTTGATGTAATGCCTGTACCAATAGCCACAGATTGTAGATCAAATATGTTGTCTAGTACACACGGATACTCTGGCAAAAACTCAGTTGCTTCACCATCGCCGACAACAGCAACACCTGTACGCTTAGTGTCTTTGTTGTTGCGATCACAGTTGCCTACAGTTTGTGATAAAATTGTAGGATAGCCCAACATTGCATTAGCAAGAGCTTTATCACCACCAAATCTATCTGCTTCTAAGAATAAAACTGTGTTGCCTAGAACAGCAGCGTGTCTGTCTTTCAAGTCTTTGATTATATCAACATATACACTGCGAGGGAATGGAAACTGTCCGTACTTCTGAATTGCTTTCTCATCAATGTTTGCAAGTACGATATCATTAGCAGCAATCGGCTTGCTAATCATTAGATAATCATAGAACTTTAAAGTGCCCATCTCAACGAGATAGGGATTTGAAATCTTAATGCATACAAGAAGAGCGAAAGTTACGAGTGCCAACCAAGGCGATAAGAATACTTTTTTAATTACCTTGCTTGACATTGATTACACTTCCTCCTTCGTTGACTTTGATGTTGTATTGTTTACCACCAACGTCCAGATTGATAATCTTTCCTTTGTCTTTCTCAACAGAGATCGAAACAAACGTTCCAACAGAACGAACAAACTGAATTTTGTCTTGAGCTAACAATGTATATATCTGTGTCTGTGGATCATATCCGAACGCTGTACCGTCAATAGTAACGCCATCTTTAGTAGATGAACCGCCCATTGATGTAGCAAGAAAGTCTTCTAGAAAGTTAGCGCTCAGAACATCAACACTCAATGCATCCATTTGCAGATTGTCTTTTTCTAAATCAGTGTTTTTAAGATAGTCAATATCAAGTTCTGACAAATCTAAGATGTTTGATTTTGAGTTTGTAGTTTCATCAAATTGTCTGGCTTCATCTGGCGGCGAAACAATCAACATGTTGTCAATTTGATTTAGAGTTAAATTCAAAATAACAGGCTTTGATGGCGCACCGTCATATGTGTTGACCATTGTTGCTTGAAATGCTTTAGTGAGTGTTACGCTACCGCCGGCGTTGCTGACTGTAATCTCACCTACTGTGCCATCTGCTTCTGGTAATAAAATAACAAGACTCTTGCCGAAGTCATCTACAGTAGTTGTGAAGTCTGTGCCACGTACAGCAATAGTAGCTGTAGGTGTATTAAGTGCAATGTTTTGTTTGTTGATCTTGCCTAGCTGACCTGTAGTGAATCGAACAGTGCCAGAAGCAAAGTTAAGAGCCATCTTAGAAGTGTTTGGATTGCCACTGTAAACAAAATCATCAATAACAAGCTTAGAGTGTTCAGTTACTTTTACATTTGAGTTATCGACAAATGTAATCTCTACTCTACCATTGCCTGTTTGGACGTTATCAAGTTGCTGAATAGGCAAGCGAGATTGCGTAGAAAGTTTTTGATCTTTCCTAACAATCTCGCTTGACCCAGTAAACGCCGATATAGAACCAATACTAGTGGGCGGCGCAGTTGCCGCTTGGACCGCACTGACTAATAATAACGTTTGTGCCATTAGCAACAGAAGTAACCGTAACGCTGTCCACATGTGTTGTACTCGTTTGATTGAGTGTTAAGTTATTCGTATTACCAGTCACAGATACGTTAGCGTTTTTGCCAGCATATCCATTTTGTGTCAGTGTGAGCGTATTGCTATCGCCACTTGCTGTTACAGTGTTTGTCACATCGTTAGCATTGATTGTTGATGTATATGTATTTAAGTCGCCTGTGATAGCAATAGCCTGAGTAGCTCCAGTTGATGCAGCGTTATTGCCCTGCGTCAAGCTAACAGTGTTTGTGCTACCAGTTATGTCTAATGTTGTAGCAGAACTCGCAACACTGGCGCTGCCGCCTATGTCGAGTGTTACTGCGTTGTTATCGCCCACGGTGTTAATAGTCAAGTCAACGTTATCTGCGTTGTTAACAAGACCGTCGATAGTGTTGCTCGCGCCATCTTGTCTAAAGGTAACGTTTTGATTGCTACCCTCTAAACTAAATGGTGTTGCTTCAGAGCCGATCTTATTTGATTGTCCCTGTTGCTGTAGTGTTACATTGCTGCCGTCGCCAACTTGATCAATATAGATAGTGTTGGTTGCCGACTGCGCTAAAACCAGTGATGGTGTCATCAAAGCCATAATCAAGAACGCTGTCTTGATTTTGTTTCTCATTTTTCTTCCTTATATCTCCAGAGGTTTTTGGTTATGCCTTGTTTGATTAGTTCCACCACAGCTTGCTGTATTGCTGTCTTCACTGCTTTAGTATTAGCTTCATTTTGCGTCATACCAATTTCAGCTTCTACTGCTTTAGTTCCAGCATCTACGAATTTAAACAAAGTAACATCATTACCATAAGATAATATAGTCTTAGCTACTTCAACAGTCAAGACAACTTCTCCTGTTTCAGTAGAAGTGCCTCGTAATGCTATAACAACTTCATCTTTTCTGTATGTAACATCAGCGCCAATACCTAGATATCTTGCACCAGCACCGCCGGTAACAAGATTAGAGTCATAGCCAATTATACCACCCTGCAATATAAGACCAGCAAACAACATGGGCTTCAGCTTATTAGCATCTTTGCCCACATACTCATCACGGGTAGACTTCACTATCTGACGTTCTTTTGCAAGATCGTCAACTCTATTTCTTTCTACTACTGTGAACCATTCTCCTCTACCAGCGTCTTTAAGAGCGCCGATAAGAAGATTGCTTCCCCCTTGTGTCACAGCATTAGAAAAACTAGCTACATTGTCCTTGTCTTTTCTCTGACCAGTTAGATCAGGGAAATCATATACTGCTACTACCGCTTTTCTTTCAGGTGGCCGCATATCATATAATTCAGTCAGTTTTGTCCGATACTGTTGCGGATTCTCTGTCAGGTTATCGACAGGAAAATGAGCGCAACCACCGCACAAACTGATACATGCAATAATCATGCACAACGACTTTTTCATTAGAAACTAAACCCGCCAACTGGTATGGTAATACTTGTTATATTTCCAGAAGAATCAGTTATGTTCAATACGATTGTGTCACCAGTATTTGTGTATTGGATACTATTATCGTCTAAAGTAAATGATCCAGAAGCACCTTTACTTGAAAACAAATTCTGCGTCAATTGTTGAGCAATCTGAGAATAAATTCTAGACTGCAAATTGTTAACAAATCTATTCAAAATAGAGTTTTGATCTGCGAGAGCAACTGCTTTAAGAGCAGCATCAATCTTGTCTTGAATAGCCTGCCTACGGGTATGCTCTTGATTCTCAACAGTAAGCCATTGAGATCCAGCGTTTACCCCACTAAAAGAGGGATTTTTAAATTGATATACGAGTTCTCCGGCTAATACAACTTTCGTACAAAGTAATGATATAAGAAAGCCAGAGAGGATTGTTTTTGTTGTTTTCATGGTATGTCCACCTCCCTATGTCTCTATTTATAAGGAATAAAAAAAGCCGGGCTAACCATGGCCCAGCGCGAGTCTATTAGGTAACTACCCTTGTAACTACTTATACGTATATTAGCTGATCAAACGGAACTTTAGTGTTTCTTAGTGATTTTAAATCTAAACCATAACCGTCTATATACTCTGTCATGATACAATCTGGATGCCAAGAGTAATTTTGCACCCGTTTTAACAAATCGGTATCAATTAGAAATTTTTGAAAAGACTTCGAATTCATAAGACGATGTTTTGCTTTTGCACTCGTTGTTTTCCAAAACTCACTGTCTTCTTCAAGTTTGTTTTCTGAAATATATTGTAATGCAATAAGATTTTGATATTTTTCCATATGCTCATTATACATTCTGTTATGTTCTATATTCAAATAAGACAGTGGCAAATCTTCAGATACCTTTTGCAAAAATAATTCTGAAAAATTCATATACGTGTGCAAAGGCAATGCATTGGTTGGCTCAAGTAAAAACAATTTGTTTCCTAGATAAAGAATTCTACCTTCTAAATTTCTTTTTCTACGATACGGTTGCCAAGAAATTTTTGGCAAATTAGTTGTGTCTATACCGCCGCGAATTGCAGAAAATTTTGCACATGCTTCTTCTTCAGAAAGAAATTTGTTATTATAGAGATAGCCCCATGCTTTTCTTGTTGCAATAGGAATTCCAAACATCCAGCCATTATCATGATAATGCGCCGAAGTAAACATTTCTTCATAGTATTTAAACTCTGGCTGTATGACAACAGAGTTTACTGTTTCGAAAACATCTAGAGTATAGTCTTCACTCTGCAATTCTTCTTTTGTCGGATTACCCATACAATTAATAATAACATCAAAAGTATGTGCATGATCATTGCAATGTACAGTTACATTATTTTCTGTTTGATCTATAGATAGAATAGTATCTTGTATTTCTATAACATTTTTATATTTTGCAATTACTTCTTTAAATACCCATTTGCTCCACACCTGACTGTCAAATTGATATCCCGCAGCAGGTTGACACACATTAAATGTTGGCAGTCCAGTTCTTTTTTCATAAAAGTATCTAGTAGAGAATTTATAAGTTCCGCTAAATTCTTTACGTCTTCCATGTATGGAATCTCCTAGAACATCTTCCATAAGAGCAGGAATTCCAGAACTGGTGCTTTCTCCAACAGGAGCTATTGGAATTTTTGGATCATGTATAATAACTACATGAACATGATTCAAATCGTGCTTAACATTGTAATTGTGTACCCGCATTGCAGCAAGAAGAGCAACTGAAGCCGCACTGCCAGCACCAAGAATTCCTACTTTAAGCGGTTTCATAGATTATTCTTTTGATGTTTTTGGTGGTGGAAATGGAATTACATTGTTGATTTTTTTCTTCCGCTTAATGGCTTTCTTTTTAGCCTTAGCTATATCTATGATAACACTTTCTACAATGTCATCATAAAATTCTTCAATGTCAGTTTCATTCAATGGGTCATAACCACAAGACAACATGTCTATGGCTACAGGCAGAGGAACTAAATCTGCTTTAACAATACGGAGATAATAGAAATTAACTACGCCGTCTTTGACAACACATTCGTCTAAATTTTTTGCGTTATCAATTGTTTGCTTTGTATATTCAGCAATAGTTCTTGTATAGAACTCTTCTACAGCATCATCTTCAATATCAGACATTGTTCAGTTCCCTACACTGTAATCTCGTATTTAGTTTAATAACCCCAGTCGGATTCATTATCCTTTTCCTTATTAGAAAGTCGAGCAGCAAAAATCATCAGTGTGATAATTTCAGTAGGGGTTTGCCAACCGATAACACTATCTTTTTCTGAAATGGGATAAAAATTACCAGCAGGATCAATAATTGCAACCTCTGCCGTTGTTTCAGTAGAATACGTACCAACGCCCCACTGTACACTGATAGTGTAGCCGTTCGGATACGTAATCTGAAAACCTTTGTTTTCGTTACAATTAAAAACAGAATTGATATTACTCTTGGACATTAAGCAACCTCTTTAACGAAGCCCGTGGCATCTTTCTTAGCCTTGCCTTTAGCCTTAAGAGCAACAATATTCATATTGCCGTCAAGGAACCGCAGGTCGCTATCATCGCCGTCAATGACAGGGCGACCAAGGTACGAGATCGGGAAGTTCGGCGTACGGAACACAACTGCAACATTCATACCGTTTTCCAGAGCAATCTTGGCATTCTCCTGATTGTCTTCAGCCAGAGAGAAAGTCAGATGATAATTGCTAGGGATCTTGCGGCGATTGTGGCGCTTGGTGTAGTCATAGAACTGTACAGTAGGAAACAACTCCATGACGTTGGAGAAGCTTGTGCCCTCATAAGTCACAGCAACACGTTCCCAAGGAATGTCGCTGGTGCCGTTTAGGCGCACGGTAGGAATAAACCCTTGCTTCGCGGCAGACTTCACGAAAGCCGTAATCTCCTTGATCAACTGCGCCATGAACTGGTCACGGGCTTCGAAAAAGAACTTGGTCTTGGCAATACGTGCCTGTTGGACGTTAGAGAAAGCCCCACGACCAGCGGAGTAAAGACAAGCGGCGCGACAACCATCAGTAGCCATCGGACAGACTTCATAGCCAGAAATGTTAGCCGGGGCAAGGTACAGAATACCCGTCATGTAGCCTTGTTTTTGACCCTTGACTGTTTTCGTGTTTGTATCAATTCCGAGCAGTTTCATCGCTAACCTCATCTCAATTTCAATATAACTATATTAACAGGATGGTAGGTAGAGTCAAGAACTATCTTTTCAATAAAATCAATGACTTAGCCAAGCTGTTAAATTTTGTGAGTAAAATCAACAACTTAGCTCGAAAACTATCTTTTCAATGAAATCAATGACTTAGCCTAAACGACGGATTTGAAGCTGGATTTGTAGTCTTTCACCCTGCGATAGTACCGCAGCATGATGTTATCATTGTAATAGTCCATAGACTCCAGCACATTGCTCAACACTTGCTGGCGCAACTCATGATAATTCACATCGCCGCGAGATTCATGCAATGACAATATCTCTCTAGAGAAATTCTCTTTACCATGAAGTTCTATATCAGCAAGAAGTGTCTTTGAACTGCCGTAGTATTTTTGCCAGTCAGATTGTTTTCTGGTTATGACTCTATTCTTTTTGCCCGCAACTTTCTTTTTAGTTGTAGAATAGAAATACTTTCGACCGATGTACTTCTTGTTTGTTACTTTGTTTGTGATCAGATAAACGAAACCGAACCAATCGCCTACCATATCAGGTGTGAAGATTTCTCTGTCAAACACCCATGGGTTCGGATATGTCATCACTCGTCAAACAAATCTTCTTCAAAATCATCTTCTATGATAGAGTCATCAACTACATCGCTACCGCAAAAAGGACAATAAAGAATCTCATTTGAATTTAAGCTAGTGACAACTTTAAATTCTGCATCACATACTGTGCATGTGATCCACTCTCTGTCTCTCGTACTCATATGAAAATCTCCAATTTTCTGTATTTAAAATATCAGAGTATTTGTGTACGCCGATATTGCATTTATTTATTAATTGAACGCCGTCTGAACAACGGTATTCATTCTTATATATGATATCGGAAATCCCACATGAAATAATCATCTTAGCACACTCTATACACGGCGCATGTGTAACAAACATAACAGAGCCGTGTGCTGACTCTGTAGATGCTGCTAGTTTTAATATTGCATTAGCTTCTGCATGAATGACTTCTGGCTTTGTTCTACCGTCTTCGCCTTCGCAGCAATTGTCATAACCCGGCGGAGTGCCATTATAGCCCAAAGATAAAATGCGTCTATCTTTTACGATAACGCATCCTACTTGTAGTCGTTTTGCTCCTGATAAGATGGCTGTTAGTTCAGCTACATCCATAAAATATTCAACAAACTTTCTCTTCACTCGGCGGTCTCCATATAACATCATCATATTGAATTGCAGACACAAGGCCGTTCTTTACCATTGCGACAGATATATAAGCATCTAATAAAACTTTAGCTGTTGATCTAGAAATTGTTCCATCTAAAACCATTTTAATAATATCAGACGCTATCTTGGGATCAAGTGTCCATTTCATTAATGAAACTTTCAACTTCAACTATTGCGCGTTGCAAAGCTTGTAGCTCTACTCCCATGTCATGAATACCATGAGCATCTTTATTTTCTAAAAATACTTTAGCCATACTCCAACAAATCTTTTCTCTTTCTTTTAAAGATTTAATTCTTGTTAATATTTTTGACATTATAGGCTAAATCCTTTGAATGTGTTTTCATCTACGTCTAAATTAACACCGCCGACAACGTAAGAAGAGATTTCAGTTTCTTGAGGAGCAACTTGCACTTCAGAACCGCTAATCCATTTCTGAGTCCATGGTAAAGGATTAGAACCACTCTTGTATGAAGTATGTATACCTGCGGCACTCATACGCTTATGTCCAATCCAATCAATGTATTCACATAGCAATGTAGTGTTTAGGCCGATCATAGAGCCGTCTTTGAAGAGATACTCTGCCCATGCTTTCTCTTGTGAGATAACAGCATTGAACATATCTTCAACTTCTTTTGCACACTCTACTTTGATTTTCTCAAAGTCCGAATCGTCCTTTGGCAACAACTTTAAAATCTGTTGTGTTGCTGCAAGATGTACGTTCTCATCACGTGCAATGAACTTGATGATCTTAGCATTGCCTTCCATCTTTTTAAGTTCTGCGAAAGCCCAAGAGCAAGCAAACGAAACATAGAAACGAATACCTTCTAGAGCATTGACTGCGTTAATGCAGAGCCAAAGGGCTTTCTTGTTCTCATACAGATCATAGTTCTTAGTCTTAGTAAGAGAGTGAAGTGCAATCAAATCATCATAGTACTTGCTGATATCTTTAGCGCAATCTACAATCTCTTTGATGTTCAGCATATCATCAAATACTTTAGACGGATCAGCATACACATTACGAATGATGTGTGTATATGATCTACTGTGAATAGTCTCAAAGTAAGACCATGTGATGATAAACGTCTCTAGCTCTGGCAAAGAGACAATAGGAAGAAGAACAGTCACAGGTGATCTACCCTGTACACTGTCAAGAAGAATCTGACGCTTTAGATTGCTAGTGAAAATATGTTGTTCGTGTGGCGTAAGTGACTTAAAGTCTTTTGCGTCACGTGTACAATCAATCTCTGTAGGTTGCCAGAAGAAACCGTTTTGTCTCTCTGTAATCTTTTCAAAGATAGAATACTTCTGTACATCATATCTAGAAATACCAACGTCACCATCAAAGAACATTTTCTTTCCAGAATAGTCCGTGATGTTATTAAAAACAGTCATACTAGTTGCCTTTTTTCCATGAAATATGCGTGTTTGTGTTTACCGTAAAAGTCATTTACAAAATCGCATTTAACAAATCCAAGTTTTTTGTACATTTCGATTGTGTCCTTTGCAAGCATATCAACGTACAAACTAACTTCAATTATACCATCTTCTTTTAGCAAAGTCAATGCATTTTCTATTAGCTCTTTACCTCTGCCAGAATTGCGGTATCTATCATCTACAGCAACGCTTTCGATATAACAAGTTTTCTTTTTTCTCATCAACCAGATAGAACCAACAACAACGTTGTAATCTACCTCATCACATTCTGTAATGACATAGATTTCGTTTTTAATAATACCAGCTTGTATTTCTTTTTTGGCGTTTCTAATTTCAGGTGTAAAGGAAGCACACTCTATCTCATAGAGTCTATCTAGATCGTAACTATATGCCCTTCGAAATTCTGTCATGGTCCACTACCGCTTTTCTGGTTATGACTTGTACGTTGTAATTTTCTGAGCCAAAAGTTTTCACTAAAGACTCGGCAGCGATTTCCGGATTCATGCCTCTACAAAGAAAAACATCAATCGACGCATACCACCATTCTGGCCAAGTATGAATAGATAGATGTGATTCTGATACTGCAACTACTCCAGTGACACCGTATGCATCACCGAAGTGATGAAAATAGTCATGTAGAATATTTGCTTTGACTGCTCTAGCAGCCTGTATCATTGCATTTCTAACAAAATTAGCGTCCCATAACAATACTGGTTTAATATCATTAATATCCAATAAAATATGAGTACCCGATTCAATAATCTCTTTGCTCATCCTTAAACATAAACCACCGTTTTAGAGTTTCGAAAAACTACTTATATCAAATTTTACAGCTATCACAATCTTCTTGTTCAATTGGCTGTACAGGCAATTCTTTAGTTTCTACTTCACCAGATTGATCGTTTGTGTTGCAGTAATAGAGTTGCTTGCCGCCGAACTTGTAGAACATAAGAATATGTTTTAACATCTCACTCAAAGGAATTTTATCGTCTGCATAGAACTTTGGATTATATGAAGTGTTTACAGAGATACCTTGATCAATGTACTTTTGTAGTACAGCACAAATCTTTAGATACCCTTCTGGAGATTCTTGGTCCCACAATAGTTCGTACTTGTTCTTTAACTTACGAATATTAGGAACAACTTGTTTCAACACGCCGTCTTTAGATTGCTTGATACTAAGCAGCGCACGAGGTGGTTCAATACCGTTTGTTGAGTTGCTGATAAGAGCAGAAGTCTCCGCTGGCATGATTGCCATTAGAGTAGCATTGCGAATACCAGTTTCTTTTAGTTGTTTGCGTAGAGCGTCCCAGTTCATAGTGTACTTTCGCTTCACCAGTTCATCAACATCTCGCTTGTACGTATCGACTGGAAGAATACCCTGACAGTACTTGACGTTTGCAGGAGAGCCTAGCTGACCTTTTTCAACAGCAAGATCAGCAGATGCACGAATGAGATAGTACGACCAAGCTTCTGCATATTCGTCTAGTAGCTTTAGATTTGGCTCACTGTACGTCATATCATTGTTTGCCATCCAGTAGGCAAGATTGATAATGCCGATGCCCAACGGCCGATATTTTTTAGTAGAAGTTACTGCTGCCTTTACGGGATAAGACTGGTAATCAAGTAAAGCATCAAGAGCGCGAACACTAAGTTCACAGGGTTTTCGAAAATCTTCCGGAGTTTTGATCTTACCCCAGTTAATCGCTGATAGGGTACAAAGGGCAATTTCGCCTTCTTCGTCATTGATATCCCTTAGCGGTTTAGTGGGTAGATTAATCTCACAACACAAATTGCTTTGTTTGATTGGTGCGTCAATGAATGAGCCGTGATCATTTGCATGATCAACGTTCATCAAATATATACGTCCAGTATCCTTCCTTTCCTGGACGAATGATGAGAAGAGTTCGATTGCAGAGATTTGCTTTTTTCTAAGCTTTGGATTTTTCTCTGCTCGTTCATATAGCTCTCTAAACTTTTCTGAGTCTGTGAAATAGGTCTCGTAGAGTTCTGGTACGTCATTCGGTGAGAAGAGGGTAATATTACCGTTCGTAATAAGTCGCTCATACATCACCTTGTTGAATTGGACACCATAGTCCATGTGACGGACACGATTGTCTTCTGTGCCTTTGTTGTTCTTGAGTACTAATAGGTCTTCAATCTCTAAGTGCCAGATCGGGTAGTAAAGGGTCGCAGCACCGCCCCGTACACCGCCCTGACTGCATGACTTAACAGCAGACTGAAAAAGCTTATAGAAAGGAATAACCCCAGTATGAGATGCATCGCCGTTCCGAATAGGAGAACCCAAAGCCCGAATACTGCCACCTCCAATACCGATGCCAGCTTTCTGAGAAACGTATTTAACGATAGCAGAAGATGTTGCATTAATTGAATCAAGAGAGTCCTCCGTTTCGATTAGAACACAGGAAGAGAACTGTCTCTGTGGTGTTCTAACACCAGCCATAATCGGTGTAGGTAAAGAGATATCAAACGTGCTGATAGCATCGTAGTAGTCTTTTACCCACTTCATTCTAGTATCTTTAGAGTACTTAGAAAATAGTGTCATAGAGATTAGAATGTAAGCCATCTGAGGAGTTTCATAAAACTTCTTAGTGACGCGATTCTTTACTAGATACTTGCCGCGGAACTGTTCCATAGCAGCATAAGTCAATAGACTGTCTCTATTGTGATCAATAAAACTATTAGCAATATTAAATTCGTCTTCTGAATATACATCTAGAAGTTCACGATCATAGTAGCCGTCTTTGACTACACGCTTCACATGCAAAAGCAAATTATCTGGCTCGTACTTGCCGTAAACTTCTTTGCGAAGATTATAATTGATAAGACGACCAGCAACGTACTGATAGTTTGGATTCTCTTCTGTAATCAACTCTGAAGATGCTTTGATGATTGTTTCTTGAACATCAGAAGTCTTAATCTTATCATAAAATTGAATGTGTGACTTCAGCGCAATTTCTGAAACAGATACGCCAGTAATACCTTCACACGCCCATGAAATAACTTTGTGAAATTTTTCAATATCTAACGATTCTCTTGAGCCATCGCGCTTGGTAACTGTATTCATTTTTATTATTATTCCGCTTTATCTGAATGAGGAAGTAATGCATATCCTGCGATATCGTCCCAGCTATCTTGATACTCTGGATCGCCGTTGACAATACGAGATAGCTTGTTAGCAAGCATATCTAGCTTTTCTAAAACAGCATCATTGCAATTGTCATAACTGTTGCCTAACTTATATGCTTGCTTAATTGCTTGTGCTACTGCTGCTTGTTGTTGCCAGCTGCCGTAACGAGAGCCACGTTCTTTATGTAAATTTTCAACTAAGTTTGTCATAATTATACACTCTTTTTTGTGTCTTCAAGTTCCTTGATTTCAGTGAACGCTTCAATGATATCTGGAAAATGCCCACCGATAATGTCCCAGCATTTCATTGCTACTTCACGATGTTCTTTTTGAGTTGCTACGTCCATGCGTAGCTGACAGTAGTGAATCCAACTGCGTAGACTACCTGCCATGATGATAACAGATTCAGTCATACCTTCTGGTAAGATTGCTCGGGCTTGTTCTTTTGCAATACCCTTTTCGACTGCCCACTTATACGCTTTGCGAGCGTTGTCCATTATAGAATATTGTAACATATTCCATTCTTCATGTAAAGCTTTATCTTCTGTGTCGATAGAGTTTTGTCTGTTTTTTGTATCTTGCAACCTAGCGTCACGTGTAGTAAATGCTAAGTCTTTCGTGGGATCAGCATAACGCTGAGAATATTCTTGAAAAGAAAAAGATCGGTGACGAAGAATTTGTCGAGCAATATCACGGGTAGTCTTGATTTCCATAGAGATATGTACCGTCTCTAAAGGCGACCAGTGTTGATTTTTGATCAAGTAACGTACAAGCTTACTTGCTGTCTGTGTGTTGTTTTGATTTGATGGGTTAGAAACTCTTGCTGCCC
>Ga0114975_10000083_pt1 | contig 60927 bp, 62 predicted proteins | sample S_130626_EF_Meta_FD_87031 | JGI IMG/M metagenome (GOLD analysis project Ga0114975, IMG submission 87031) | Freshwater microbial communities from Lake Simoncouche, Canada to study carbon cycling - S_130626_EF_MetaG | ecosystem: Environmental > Aquatic > Freshwater > Lake | place: Lake...
AGACGAAGCTAATGCGATCAATAGATTTTTAGTTTGGTATAGATTCAGGGAAATAATTTTTCAAATATGTCGAAAGAATCTGTATTAGTTAATTCAGTAATAGATCCAAGCAAGGTGGTTTGGAAATATCTTACTTTTGATGAAAATGGCATTGTTATTTCTTTAGATGAAAAGCCTGAAGATTTGCCAGCTTTGGCAATTCTTGCTGCATCACTTTGGACTTCTGTTCAAACTTTTAGTAGAAGAAACACTCCTTCTCGTATAAAGGGAATAATTCAAAATAGTCTCAATCAAGAGTTAGATGGCAGAAAGCCCAGATTCTGAGTGGCAGTTCCTTGTACTTCAATGGAAAAAATGATTGAATATTATGGCGCAGAAAATCTTAAAAGAATGAAATCTACTGGAATTGCAGAGATCAAAACAGCCGAACTTGCGGGCAAGGAATCATCGCTCATCTTTCTTTTAAAGATATTAGCAAAGGCGCAACTCCTGTGACGGATGCTTATCAAATAATAAATTCGGAAAGTCTTCGGTCAGAAAAATTTGTGGTTTTGTCTTTAACAATTCCAGAAATTTTTGTGGGCTAAGAAAGACCGCAATATTTAGAAAATCAAAATGATATTTTTAGAAAATTATTTGCAGATTTTCAAATTGATAAGCTAGTTTTTATAACTACAAATTCGCCTGATCAAAAAAAATTAAGGCCAATTTTTGAGGCAAATATTGATTTGGAAAAGCACTTGCACCAATTAGAGCTTCAACTCCTCGAAGTGAAGTGGAACAATTAATAGTAACGCAGCTAGAAGCTCAAATAGGAGGAAAATGAACGAAAAATTCTTCACTAAATTCAAAAAAAATCGTCGTGGATATTTTTCCTTTATAATTTTTGTCGCGCTTTTTTTTCTAACGCTTTTTGCAGAATTTATTGCTAGCGATAAGCCGCTGATTTTGAAGTTTGAGGATAAATTTTATTTTCCTGCTTTTAGATCTTACAACGAAAGTGAATTTGGTGGAGTTTTAGAAACCGAAGCCGATTACCGCGACAAATCTGTGCAGAATTTAATTGAAGAAAAAGGCTGGATGATTTTTCCGCCGATTCCATTTTCTTATGACACAATTAATTACGAAATTAAAACGCCAGCGCCTTCAAAACCAAACCTACAGAACCTTCTGGGAACTGATGATAATGGCCGTGATGTTTTGGCTCGAATAATTTATGGCATCAGAATTTCGTTAATTTTTGGTTTGGTTTTAACTTTTTTTAGCGCTGCTGTGGGAATTTTTATGGGCGCAATTCAGGGCTATTTTGGCGGGTTGACAGATTTAATTTTGCAGAGATTTATCGAAATTTGGTCAAGCATGCCGGTTTTATTTTTACTAATAATTTTATCTTCAATCATTGAGCCAAGCTTCACGGCGCTTTTATTGCTAATGTTGTTATTTAGTTGGATGTCTTTAGTGTCTTATGTTCGAGCCGAATTTTTGCGTTTAAGAAATTTTGATTTTGTTAGAGCCAGTAAGGCTCTGGGGGCCTCAAATAGTCGCATAATTTTTCATCATATTTTACCAAATGCCGCGCCGATAATTATTTCTAATATTCCTTTTTTGCTCAGCGCCTCGATCATAACTTTGACTTCGCTTGATTTCTTGGGTCTTGGCATGCCAATCGGTTCTCCATCTTTGGGAGAATTGCTTGCTCAAGGTAAAAATAATATTAATGCTTATTGGCTGGGTTTGACGGGATTTATTACAATTACCATAATTTTAACTTTATTAGTTTTTATCTCAGAAGCGATTAGAGACGCTTTTGATACGAGAAAATAATTTACTTTTCTGGATCAAAAAATAACCTGCGCCAACACTTTAATTCCGTACCAATTTATATATTCAAACATGCCTATCGAAATTCTCATGCCAGCTCTTTCTCCAACTATGAAAGAAGGCAATCTTGCTAAATGGTTAAAAAAAGAAGGTGACAAAATTAAGTCAGGCGAAGTGATCGCAGAAATTGAAACCGATAAAGCAACCATGGAAGTGGAAGCAGTTGATGAAGGTGTTTTAGGAAAAATTTTAATTGCTGCAGGAACTGAAAATGTTGCTGTGAATAGCTGTATCGCGCTGATTCTAGAGGAAGGTGAAGATAAAAAAGTTTTAGAAAGCTATAGTTCAAAATCTGCAGCTCCTGCAAAATCTGAAGCGCCAAAAGAAGAAAAAGCAGTTTCTGCGCCAGTTCAAACTTCAGTTCCAGCTTCTTTCCAAGATTATTCACAAACTTCTTCACTGGGTTCTAAAGCCAGCCCATTAGCTAAAAGAATTGCTAAAGAAAATAATGTTAGCTTGCTTGCTTTATCAGGCACTGGCCCTCATGGCAGAATTATTAAAGATGATGTGTTAGAATATTTAAAATCTGGCGGTTCAAGAGCTGGTGTGGTTAGAAGAAATTCTCAAGAATTTAGATCTGTAAAAAATGGCAATATCAGAAAAGTTATTGCGAAAAGATTGTTAGAATCAAAACAAACTGTGCCGCATTTCTATCTTTCTTGCGAGCTTAATATTGATAAGTTACTTGAAGTTAGAACCACTATCAACAGCGCCGCTGACCATGATGAAAAAGGAACGCCATCTTACAAAGTTTCGGTAAATGACATGATCATTAAAGCTGTTGCGATGTCTTTAAATAAAGTTCCAGAAGCTAATAGTTCTTGGACTGACGAGGCAATTTTAATTTATAACAATGTGGATATTTCAGTTGCTGTGGCAATTGATGGCGGTTTGATTACGCCGATTGTGAAAAATGCTGATCAGAAAACTATTCCAGCAATTTCTGCGGAAGTGAAGCAATTAGTGAAAAAAGCTAAAGAAGGAAAGCTACAGCCAGAAGAATTCCAAGGTGGTTCTTTCAGTATTTCTAATTTAGGAATGTTTGGAATTGATAATTTTTCTGCCATAGTAAATCCTCCGCAAAGTTGTATTTTAGCTGTGGCAAGAGGTGTTGAAAAACCTATCGTTGAACATGGCGTGATTAAAATTGCTAATATGATGAATGTAACTTTATCTTCTGATCATAGATCTGTTGATGGGGCGGTAGGAGCGGAGTTCTTAAAAGCTTTACGCAAATATATTGAAAATCCAATTTTAATGCTTTTATAAGGCAATAAATCGATTGCATTTACTTAAGCGGCAATTTATTTTTCGGGCCTTCCCAAGGATGTTCTAAAGATCTACCAATGCAGGGCTAAACAAGCTTTAGCCCTAAGTTTAACAACAAATTTAAAATATGACAAAAGCAATTGAAACTATCGTAGTTATAGTCTTATTGATATTTACTTTCTTCTTAGGGGTTAAATGTTCAGACTCTGTGAAAAGACATGCTGGCTGGTTGTTTGAAATTAAAGAAGAAGAGATTGATCTTCCCGACCTTACTAACGAAGCCAACGAAACTGATATGATTGATTCGCAAGCTGGAATGGAAAGTAGTCCTGAAGCTCCGGCTGAAGGTGCTAATTTCGCTCCTGATACAGAAAATCAAAATTCAAATTCCGTTCAAACTCCTCAGCCATAATTTGTAAAATCAGCCAAATTTGGCTGATTTTTTCGAGCTGTTTGGATTTACCCACAATCAAACCCCAAAATGAATCACCATTCTTTTTGCAGATCTTTCTACTGGTTTTTATTTCTATTCTTTCTTTACCCAATTTCCTCTTTCGCCGCTATAGACAGTGAATCTGATCGCGAAAGAATTGCCTCCGCCAAATCCAAAACATTTTCTAGATTAACCAAGCCAACTCAGTCTTTTCTGCTTTCGGGAAGCTATGCTTCAGACCAAAATTCCAAAGAATATAATTTAGATTCGCGCTATTATTATCGCAGCAATAAGCAAATGCATGAGGTGAATTTTTTTCAAGAAACCTCTTATGGAAATTTAGGGACGACGGCTGGCAAAACTTATTTGGTTAAAAAGTCTGAACAATATGACGGCATGGTTTCAAATAAATTTATGCTGTTTGATACCAATAATTACGGGGTTTTATATAATAGAGCTAATTACGACGATCTATCGACTTATTATTATGACTTAAGAAGTGCTGCGGGTTTCGGGCGAGTTTTTTGGGATGATAAGATTGAGTTTGATACTAGTGTGGGTTATTTGGACATTAAAAATTCTGGCTCAAAAATTTTCGTAATGCCGTCCATCCGTTTGAATTTGAAGCTGACTAAAGATCTAACTTTCACTCAAAGAGGTTATCTTTTTTTAGATTATGAAAGTATGGATGATGATTTGCGAACTAGTTTGAAATATAAAATCACTAGTAAAATTTCTTTGTCTTTTAACCACACAATTGAACAAAGAAAATATCAAGATCAGACCAAAAGAGTGACCGTGAATAACACTTCGAGATATATTTCCGTAGGTTTGATTTTCGATTTAGACTGATTTTGAGGAATTCAAATTTTCTTCATTAAGTTTTTTTATCTCTTCTTCTATTTCTTCTTTGCTTAAATCGGTTCTGAAATTTTCAACATTGGGAACCCGATGTTCATTGCCGTAAATATCAACAATGATGGTTTCATCCAGTTCTTCTAATTTAGATTTTTCTTCAGCAATGCCGCGATTAATTTCATTTTTAATTTCCTGAAAATCTAAATCTTTCTTCACTTCTTCAAATTGCTGTTTCAATTCGTTGAAATATTTTTTGCTGCGAAAAAAGATTTTGCCCAAAAAATGAGCAATTTCAGGCAAGTCTTGAGGCTTGATTAGAAGCAAGGCTACAAGGGCAACCATCAATAATTCTGCTAGAGAAAATCCGAACATTTAGTTTTTCCTTAAGGTGAATTAACCGAATCTTCCGGTGATGTAATCTTGAGTTTGCTGGATTGTTGGATTGGTGAAGATTTTGTCGGTTGTGTCATATTCCACAATTTTTCCCATATTGAAGAAAGCCGTTTTTCTGGAAACGCGTGCTGCTTGCTGCATGGAATGTGTAACGATTATGATGGTGAAATTATCTTTTAATTCATCAATCAATTCTTCAATTTTTGCGGTGGCAATTGGGTCAAGGGCAGAACAAGGTTCATCCATTAAAATAATTTCTGGTTCAATAGCAATGGTGCGCGCGATGCAAAGTCTTTGTTGTTGTCCGCCCGAAAGTCCTGAAGCCTGATCATTCAAGCGATCACTAACTTCTTTCCAAAGTCCAGCTTTGATTAAACTTTGTTCAACAATATCATCTAATTCTTTTTTGCTGTTAAAAAGGCCGTGGATTCTTGGGCCGTAAGCTACATTTTCATAGATTGATTTCGGAAATGGATTTGGTTTTTGAAAAACCATTCCAACTTTAGCGCGAAGCAAAACTAAGTCTAAATTATTGTGATAAATATTCGAATCATCGATTTTAATTTCGCCTTCAATTCTGCATCCAGAAATTGTATCATTCATACGATTTATGCAGCGTAAAAATGAAGATTTACCACATCCTGAAGGCCCGATTAAAGCTGTGACTCCGCGTTCTTCGAAATCTAGATTAATGTCAAATAAAGCTTGTTTTTGACCATAAAATAAATTGATATTTTGCGCTGAAATCTTGCTGGAAATTTTACTTGTCATTACTCGAGTTGATTTTTGATTTTGCTGCTTAAGAGATGTGATACATTGGTTTTTTACGCGACACGAGTCACGCCCCACATTGTGGGGTCCCCGTAATTATCTCTTACGAGATAATTACAGACTAAAAATTTTTTTCAAAATAACAATTTTAATTATTAATGCGGTTTAAAAGATTTATTCCTAGATCGCTATATGGCAGATTTTTGCTGATCATTGCAGTTCCCGCTTTGATAGTTCAAGTCGTTTCTATTTATGTTTTTTACTACACTCATATTGATGTGGTGAGCAAGCATATGGCTCGTAGCGTTGTGTCGGAAATGGCTTTCGTAAAAAAATCAATAAATAAGCCATATTATGCCAATCTGTTAGAAGATTTTTCACAAAATATTGATATTAAATTTTCCTTTGAAGAGAAAAGAAGAGTTAAGAAAAAATCTAAAATTGCTGATAGTCGTTGGAGTGCTGCTTGGTTTTATGATTATATAAATCTTTTTCCTTTAATTGATCCTTACAACCGTTTTAAATCTGAGCTTGAAGGTTACGGATTAAAGCCTTACGAGATTTTTGAAAACCCTGAAAATGATGATTCTATCATTGTAAAAGTTCCAACTCGTCATGGCATAATTTCTTTTGAAGTTCCGATAAAAAGAATCACTAGTTCTAGCGCCCATGTTTTCACTTTATGGATGTTGCTGACGGCTTTTATCACCTCGGGTATTTCAATTGTCTTCTTAAAAAACCAAATAAAATCGATTAGATATTTAAGTTTTGCGGCTGAAAAATTTGGTCGCGGCCAAGATGTGCCAGACTTTAGACCGAGCGGATCTACAGAGATTCGTTCAGTTGCAATTTCTTTTATAAAAATGAAAGAAAGAGTGATGAGACAAATTTCACAAAGAACCGAAATGCTTTCTGCCGTTTCTCACGATTTAAGAACGCCTTTGACGCGTATGAAATTGCAATTGGAAATGATGACGCGCTCGCAGGAAATTACTGAGTTGAAAGAAGATGTTTTGGATATGGAAAAATTGGTGGATGAATATTTGGACTTTGTGCGCGGTGATGAAAAAGAAAAAAGTCGTTTGGTAAAAATTAAGGAATTTCTGCAAGAAAAGATTGTCGATTATTATGCAAAAATGGACAAAAAAATTGGCTTTTCAATTAATCTTAAGGATGATTTAGAAGTGTCTGTTAAGAAGCTGGCTCTGAGACGGGCTTTGATGAATTTAATTGATAATGCCTTTAATTATGGAACCAAAGTGGTCTTATCAATTTCAGAAAATAAAAATAATTTGATGATTATGATTGATGATGATGGTCCAGGTATTCCTGAAAGTGAGAGAAATAATGTCCTCAAGCCATTTTATCGCATTGACAATTCGCGTAACCTCGATAAAAAAATCGCCTCTGGCGGCTCAGGACTTGGTTTGGCAATTGCTACAGATGCAATAACTTCTCATGGTGGTAGAATCAGATTGGCTGACAGCCCATTTGGCGGGCTTCGAGTTTTAATTTATATTCCGATTTAATCTTTTTGTAATTTATGAAACGCATTCTTGTAACTGGTGGAGCGGGCTTTCTTGGCTCTTTTTTATGCGAAAGACTTCTAGCTTCAGGTAATGAAGTTATTGCTTTAGACAATTATTTTTCAGGCAGCAAAAAAAATATCGAACATCTTTTAGCGAATCCAAGATTTGAGGCGATTCGTCACGATGTTACGCAGTCAATTCATTTGCAGGTGGATGAAATTTACAACTTCGCTTGCCCAGCCTCTCCAGTGCATTATCAACATAATCCAGTTCATACTGTAAAAACTTGTGTGATGGGTGCAATTAACATGCTAGAATTAGCTCGCAATGTGAAAGCAAAAATTATTCAAGCCTCTACTTCTGAAGTTTATGGAGATCCTTTGGTTCATCCGCAAACAGAAGAATATTGGGGAAATGTTAATACCATGGGCGCACGCTCTTGTTATGACGAAGGAAAACGCGTTGCTGAAACTTTGTTTTTCGATTATCACAAACAATATGGCGTGGAAATAAAAGTTATCCGCATATTCAACACCTACGGCCCACGCATGTCGGTGAATGATGGCCGTGTGGTTTCAAACTTCATTGTACAAGCTTTAAGAGGCGAAAATATTACGATTTATGGTAAAGGAGATCAAACTAGATCTTTCTGTTACGCCGATGATTTGGTTGATGGAATTATTGCTTTTATGGATTTGCAGCATCCAGATTTTGGGCCAGTGAACCTAGGAAATCCGGGTGAATTTACGATTTTAGAATTGGCAGAAAAAGTTTTAAAATTAACAAATTCTAAATCACAAATTGTCTTCTCACCTTTGCCACAAAACGATCCCATGCAGCGCAAACCTGTGATAAAAAAGGCTCAAAAGCTAATTAATTTTGCGCCAAAAATTAATCTCGATCAAGGATTAGAAAAAACTATTCAATATTTCAAAGCGGCTTTAGATCAATAAACAAACGATCTCCCAAGTATATTTAATTAATTAAAATTTATGAAAATTACCGTTATCGGAAGTGGCTATGTTGGTTTAGTTTCTGGCATTTGTTTTGCTAAAATTGGGCATAATGTAGTTTGTGTTGATAAAGACCAAAGCAAGATTGACAAGCTACAACAAGGAATTATTCCAATTTTTGAACCAGGTTTGAAAGAACTTTTGGCAGAGGTGGTCGCAGAAAAAAGAATTTCTTTCACTGTAAATCTGGAAGAAGCTTTGAAAGAATCTCAAGCTGTTTTTATTGCCGTTGGAACGCCACAAGGTGAAGATGGCAGTGCTGACATGACTTATGTTTTTGGGGTTGCCAAAGAGATCGCACAGAAGTCGCGAGATTATAAATTGGTGATTACTAAATCGACTGTGCCAGTGGGAACTGGTCAAAAAATCAAAGTAATTATTTCAGAAATTAATCCGAAGTTAGAATTTTCGGTGTCTTCTAATCCTGAGTTTTTAAGAGAAGGTGCGGCGATTGATGATTTTATGAATCCTGATAGAATTGTGGTGGGTGTTGAAGATGAAAAAGCTCAGAAAATTATGGCAGAAATTTATCAAAAATTTTCTAACACAAAAATTGTTTATTGCGATATCACTACAGCCGAGCTGATTAAATATGCTTCAAATGCATTTTTGGCTACTAAAATTGGCTTCATAAATGAGATGGCAGATTTGTGTGAAGCGGTGAATGGTGATGTAAAAAATCTTTCTTACGCAATGGGTTTAGATTCTAGAATTGGTGAAAAATTTTTAAATCCTGGTCCTGGATTTGGTGGATCTTGCTTTCCAAAAGACATCATGGCGATTTCAAATATAGCCAAAGAAAATGCGGTTAGTTTGTCGCTAATCGATTCTGTAATTGCTTCTAACCAAAAGCGCAAAATTAAAATGGCTGATAAAATTTCAGCTATTTTGAATGGCGAAATTAAGGATAAAAAAATTGCAATTTTGGGTTTGGCTTTCAAGGCAAATACTGATGATATTCGTTACAGCCCAGCGATTGTGATTGTGAAAGAATTGGCGAAAAAAGGTGCGAATATTTTTGCAACCGACCCTGAAGCCATTGAAAATTCGAAAGTAGAATTAGAAGGATTTACCAATGTGAAATTTTCTGCTGATATTTATGAAGTGGTGAAAGATGTAGATTTGATTGTGATTGTAACTGAATGGAAAGTTTACGCAGAGCTTGATTTGGAGAAAATAAAACAGCTTACCAAATCGAGAAAAATTCTTGATTTGCGCAATATTTTAGATGCCAAGAAAGTTAGAGATGCGGGCTTTGAATATAGCTGTATTGGCTAGAAGTTCTCCCCTCCTTTTTAAGGAGAGGCTTAAATTGAAGTTTTTTTAATTAATTTTGCCCTCGTAGCTCAGGGGATAGAGCATTGGTTTCCTAAACCATGTGCGCATGTTCGAGTCATGCCGAGGGCACCATTTTGAGGATGTTTTGGATATAATTTTTCAGTCTTTTTTATTAGTTTTCGCCAGTGAAATGGGCGATAAAACGCAGTTATTAGCCTTGGTTTTAGCGGCAAAATTTCGTAAACCTTGGGCGATAATGGCGGGCATTTTGGTTGCGACAATTTTCAATCATGCTTTGGCGGCGTCTTGTGGCGGCTGGCTTTCAGCTCATATTGACCCTGAATATTTAAAATGGATTTTGGCTTTAACTTTCTTCGGATTTGCTGCTTGGATTTTAATTCCCGACAAAGATGAAGAGCTAAATGGCAGTTATCCTTACGGTGCTTTTTTAACCACCACAGTAACTTTTTTCTTAGCCGAAATGGGAGATAAAACTCAACTTGCAACAATTGCGCTGGGCGCAAAATTTGCTTCGCTTTTAGCAGTAACAATTGGCACAACTTTGGGAATGCTAGCCGCAGATGGTTTAGCAGTATTTTTTGGCGAAGAACTAACCAAAAAAATTCCGCTAAAATGGATCAGAATTTTTACTTGTGCTTTGTTCGCTTTATTCGGTCTGGCAATAATTATGGGCTTTAAATTCTAATGATAAAAATCGGCAATATCACTCTTCAAGATAATGTACTTCTAGCGCCAATGTCTGGTGTTACTGACTTGCCATTTCGTAGATTGGTAAAAAGCTTTGGCGCTTCCCTCGTAATTTCCGAAATGATTGCGTCGCGCGCTATGATTATGCAAACGCGTGATTCTCTGAAAAAATGTCAGAAAGAAGATGCGCAATATCCAATGTCAGTGCAGCTTGCGGGCTGTGATCCAGAAGTTATGGCTGAAGCTGCCAAACTTAATGAAGATTTAGGAGCCGACATTATCGACATCAATTTTGGCTGCCCTGTTAAAAAAGTGGTAAATGGCTTTGCTGGAAGCGCTTTGATGAAAGATGAAGATTTGGCTACTCGCATTATGGAAGCGGTGGTGAAGGCGGTAAAAATTCCCGTAACTATGAAAACGCGTTTGGGTTGGAATTATGAAAATTTAAATGCACCAAGCCTTGCCAAAAAAGCTGAAGATGTAGGCATTCAATTGCTAACTATTCACGGCCGCACAAGATGCCAAATGTATAATGGCAACGCCAATTGGGAAATGATTAACGCGGTAAAAACGGCGGTAAAAATTCCCGTAATTGCGAACGGCGATATTAAATCTGCAGAAGACGCCAAAAAAGCTTTAGAACTTTCAAAAGCTGACGGCGTGATGATTGGTAGAGCTTGTTATGGCAGGCCTTGGTTGATTAATCAAATTAGCCAAGAATTAAAAGGTGAAGTTGCAGATTTGGCGCCGTCAATTGAGCAGCAGCAAAAAATTGTGCTAAATCATTTTGAAGAAATGATAGATCATTATGGCGAAATGGTCGCTATTCCACTGGCGCGCAAGCATATTGGTTGGTATAGCGGCGGTCTTAAAAGTTCTTCAGAATTTCGTGCCAAAGTTAACACAACTCAAGGTGCGCAAAATGTTCGCGATATAATTAAAAATTTTTACGAAGCTCAAATAGCTCTAGCAGAGGCCACAATACAATATGACAGCACAAATTAAAATTTACTTATCTCAAATAAATAATTGCGTTGGCGATTTAGAAGGAAATTGCCAAAAAATTCTGGCTGAATTTAAAAAAGCCGAAGCTGCTAATTGCGATCTGGTGGTGTTTTGCGAGATGGCTCTTTCTGGTTATGATGCTGGTGATTTATGGCAAAAAAAATATTTTGTGGCGGCCGCAGAAGAAAAAATTGTTGAAATTATGGAGGCCACAAAAGACTCAAATTGTGCGATTTTGCTGGGCGCGCCAACCATTTCTCTCATCCGCGCTAAAAAAGAAGTTATCAGCAATTCTGCAATTTTTATCGAAAAAGGAAAAGTTACTAGAGTTTGTAATAAGAAGGCCTTGGCAAATTATGGAGTCTTTGATGAAAAGAGATATTTCGAACCAGAAATGGCTTTATCTTTTGTAGAATTTCGTGGTCTGACTTTAGCAATTTTGATTTGTGAAGATTTATGGGATAGCCGAAATTTATTCATGCTGAGTGAACAAATTTTAGATGCGATGATCTCGATAAATTCATCGCCATACAACTCCAATAAACAAGCAAATCGTCAAAAAATTGCTAAGAAATTCACCACCACTTTAGGCAAGCCTTTGGTTTATGTGAATCAAGTTGGTGGCCAAGACTCTGTAGTGTTCGATGGCTCTTCTTTTGTGATGGATAAGGAAGGAAATCTTGCAATTAAGATGAAAAATTTTGCAGAAGATTCTGCAATTATTGAAATTGAAAAAGGTGGCGATGTTGAAGCGATTTTAAGCCAGAAACCACAGAAAAGTTCAAACCTAGAAAATCATTATAATGCCTGTGTTTTGGGCCTGCGCGATTATATTTTGAAAAACGGATTTAAAAAAGTTTTGCTCGGAATGTCGGGCGGCATTGATTCGGCGCTGGTTGCAACCATGGCAGTTGATGCGCTGGGAAGTGAAAATGTAAATATTTATGCGCTGCCAAGCCTCTATAATTCTGAAAGCTCGATGATTGATGCTAAAGAATGTGCAAAAAATTTAGGTCTGAATTTAGAAATTATTTCGATTGAAGAAAGTTTTGAAGTTTTGTCAAAAACTCTTGAAAAATCGCAAGGAGAATTGGTGGGCCTGACGCTGGAAAATCTACAATCACGAATTCGTGGCAATATTTTAATGGCGCTTTCTAATAATTCGGGCGCGCTTTTACTTTCTACTGGCAATAAATCAGAGCTGGCTTGCGGTTACGCAACCCTTTACGGCGATATGTGCGGTGCTTTTAATCCGCTTAAAGATTTATATAAAACTGAAGTTTTTGCTTTGGCGAAATGGCGAAATGAAAATATTTCGGAAATTATTTTTGATAAAAAAGAAAATCCAATTCCACAAAATATCATCACCAAAGCCCCAAGCGCCGAGCTTCGTTTAAACCAAAAAGACAGTGATTCTCTTCCTGAATATGAAATTCTGGACAAAATTTTATTCGCTTTAATTGAAGAGCAAAAATCAGTTGCAGAAATAATCAAAAATGGCTTTGAAGAAAATATGGTAAAAAAAGTTTCTAAACTTTTTTATGCTAGCGAATATAAAAGGCGTCAATCTTGCTTGGGTCCGAAAGTTTCAGAAATGTCTTTCGACAAAGATCGCCGCTATCCAATAACAAATAAATTTTGGGAATAACCATGGCAGAAGAAAATTTTAACTATGCAGGCTTTTGGGTTCGTTTATTTGCAGGCATTTTGGACCTGGCATTTCTAGCGCCAATTTTTCTTTTGCTGGTTTATTTAGTTGGTCCTTCTGATTACCAAATGATAAAAATTGATCAGCCTTCTTTTCACTATTCTGAAATCGCTGCTTCATCGCAAAATAAATTTATCGATTATATTGGTTGGGGATTAAGCATTGTTTATATCACTTATTTTCTTTCTAGAAAAGGTCAGGCCACAATTGGCAAAAAATTGCTGGAAATTTATGTGGGAAATCCTGATGGTTCGCAGTTAACTGTTCAAAGATCTTGCGCGCGCGCCGCAGCATCAATATTAACTTCCATGACTCTTGGACTTGGTTTTGTAATGTTAGTTTTTACCAAAGAAAAAACGGCGCTTCACGATATTATTTGTAAAACTCGTGTTTTTCACGGCAAAAAATCTTAACCATGTCTAGAGAATTCGTCTGCAAAGATTGCCTCCATTTGGGCGTTCCAGAAGGTTATGGCAAGTTGCGCGGCAATTTTATTGTCTCAACCATTTTATGGACATTCGTTATTCCAGGTATAATTTATTCAATTTGGCGACGCACCGGCCGAGGATCTTGCGCTAGATGCGGCAGTACTGCTCTTGCTAGCTTAGATTCATCTTATGGAAAAATTGCTCTTGAAGAATATTACATAAAAGAATTCTCTAAAACTCCTCCTAAAACTAAAATCTAAACATGACTACAATCTGTCGTTTCGCTCCTTCCCCAACTGGTTTCTTGCATGTTGGAAATATTCGCGCTGCTATCATTAATTTTCTTTATGCGAAGAAAACTGGTGGACAATTTTTCTTGCGTTTAGACGACACTGATGTGGAAAGAGTACGCGACGAATATCGCGATATGATTTTGACTGATATGGCTTGGCTGGGTTTGAAATATGATAAATTAATCAAACAATCTGATCGTTTAGTTGAATATGAAGCGGCGAAAAATGCTTTGATAAAATCGTGCCGCCTTTATGAATGTTATGAATCTGCTGAAGAATTAAATTTACAACGCAAATCTCAAATCGCTTCGGGCCTTACCCCAATCTATAATCGCGCTGCTTTAAATTTAACTTCAGAACAAAAACAAAATTTCCGTGATTCAGGATTAACGCCACATTATCGCTTTTTATTGGAAGAAAAAACGGTGTCTTGGGAGGATAAAATTAAAGGCAAAATTACTTACGAGGGACGCCATTTTTCTGATCCAGTTTTAGTGCGCGACAATAATGTGCCAACTTACACTTTTTGCTCGGTGGTGGATGATATTGAATATGGCGTCACAGACATTATTCGCGGTGAAGATCACATCACCAACACTGCAATTCAAATTCAAATTTTCGAAGCTTTGGCGGCAGAAATGGGCGGCATAATTCCACATTTTTCGCATCTTGCTTTAGTGAAAGCTGCAGAAGGAAAAATCTCGAAAAGAGAAGGGGGATTTGATGTAAAATCTCTGCGTTTGGAAGGTTATGAAGCATTTTCAATCATCAATCTTTTGTCGCAAATTGGCACTTCGCAAGCCATGAAAATTTACAAAGATTTTGATGAATTGGTGAATAATTTTGATTTCTCTAATTTCAGCAAATCTTCAACAGGCTATGATATTGGCGAGCTAACTCACATTAATCAGAAGCTTTTGCAAATGATGAGTTTCGCCGAAATCTCTCCAGGACTTGCAGAAATTGGTCTGTCAGAAATTGATGAAAAGTTTTTTGAAGTGATCAAACAAAATATCACTTTTTTAAGTGAGTTGAAAGAATGGTGGGAAATTTGCAAAGGTGAGTTTCGTTATGCAAATAAAGATGCTGACAAAGAATTTTTACAAGAAGCCGCTTCTCTTTTACCGCAAGATACTTCCGACATAAATTGCTGGTCAATTTGGCTAGAAAAAATCAAAGAAAAAACAGTTCGTAAAGGCAAAGAATTATTCATGCCTTTGCGCTTAGCTTTAACTGGCCAAGAACATGGCCCAGAATTGAAATTTATAGTGAATTTGATTGAGCGAGAAGAGATTTTGAAAAGGCTTGGATAGTTTTTAACTACAGGACTTGTCATCTAGAACGAAGAGAGATCTCTCGGGAGTATAGATACCGAAACTAATAAGATCTCTCTCTTCTTTCGAGATGAATTTTGTGTGGAGATGGAAGTGATGCAGGAGAACTAACTAACTCTCCATCTTCTTAAACTGCCCATCAATACAAGCGCCATCTTCCACAGAAAGTAGATTATATTCGATGACGCCGTTGATTCTAGCCTTGCTAGAAATATTGATATTTTTGGCTTGAATGCTGCCGCTAAATTGACCTCTAAGACTTAGAGATTCAGCGATAATTTCTCCTTCAATAATTCCATCTTCTCTTAAGATAACAGAGTTGCCGCGGATAGTTCCTTTAATAGTTCCTTCAATCTCAATTAATCCAGCGCTCACAATAACTCCTTCAACCTTTAGGTCTCTAGAAATAATTGTTGGCATAGATTTTGGGCCAAAAACTTCAATCTTTTTTGAAATTGAACTGCTGTTATTTTGAGCAATGGAAGAGGCTTTTGATTTAAGGTTAGCTATTGACATATCTAGGTGTTTTATCGTCGTTAAATTTGAATAAAGAATCGCCTGCTTCCAAAAACTTTTTTGGATTTAATGGGGTATTTTTATATCTCACTTCATAATGTAAATGGTCTCCAGTACTTCTTCCAGTGCTGCCCTGAGTAGCAATTACTTGGTTCTTAGTAACTGTTTGGCCAATTGAAACATTAATAGAAGACAAATGTCCGTAACGAGTTGTAATTCCATAACCATGATCAATTACAACGGCATTTCCATAACCACTAAATTTCCCAGCCAATACAACTTTACCAATTGATGGACTAAGAATTTTAGCATTTTTTGGCCCCACAAAATCTAATCCTTTATGAACAGCGTGACCATGAGTTAAAGGATCTGCTCTGCCGCCAAAACCACTTGAAACATAAAAGTTTTTCATCGGTCTAGAAAGAGGAATCACAGTAGTTAATTTTTCTAAGAACATCAATTGATTGAACTCGCCATCAAATTGTGCTTTAGCTAATTTTTTATCCAACTCTTCTTCTTCAGCAGTTTGAATTTGAACTTCAAGTGGATCTGATTCATGAACCAATGGACCACCTTGATGAGCTGACATATTGTGTTTCTTGTCATTCAAAGAAATAACTTTTTCTTCACGAGATTTTTTGCTAGAAACCACAGCTGGTTTTTTGAAATTTAAGCCAGTGTTATTAATCGCGTCTTCAATTTGTTTAATGCGCACGCGAGCAATATTTTGAATATCGTCAAGCGCATAATTAGCATTTTTAACTTCATTCAAAGTGCGTTTTTCAGGTTTTGATAAAGTTTCATCCTTAATATTTTCAGGCTGTTTGAAAGTTTTTTCTGGCGCGCTAACTTGATGTTTATCGCCAGTGATTGCGATTAAATATTCATTAACCTTTTGCAGCTTTTCATTCACAACAGTGAATTCTTCTTCGAAATAGCTATTGGTGGTTTTTAATCTGCTGATTTCTTCAGTTTTTTCGCTGATAACTTTATCAAATCGCAAAGATTGCATGAAAAGATTTCCCACATAGGTAATTGAGAACAATATGCAGATTTGCGAGATTGGGCCAAGGCTAATGCTTCTAATTTTTTGATTAGTAACAAAGAGAATAGTTCTTTTAGCGAAAACAAATTTGCTAAAGCGAACTACAGCCTTTAGGGCATAAAGCGCATAATAACTAAAAACAGCGCGCATCTTTTTTTGTACAAAATAATTCTTATTCATCAAAAACCTTTTTTATTAACTAAATATGTCCCGGTCTTAATTTACTTTTGAGGTTGTGTTATATATGAGGCAGACTGTGTGACAAGTCTTGCGGAGGTGCGATTTAGAGTTTGAGTAAATCTAATTTATAATTAAGTCGGAGGTGCATTCTTATTTTTTGACCAGCAATGTCAAGATTTTTCTAAAATTGCCTCATTGACTAAAAAAAACTTGATCCTAATATGCGCGCCCTTTTTAGATTTCCCTAGATTGAACTGGGTCTAAAATTCATAAAGCAAATTACATAAATACAGGTAAGAAAATGGCTAAAGCACAAGAATCATCTAACACGCAAGGTGATATTCATCCAAAACAACATTTAGTTGAAGTTGTGATGACTGATAAAAAAACTAAATTTCAAATTCTTACAACTTGGGGTAAAGAAGGCGATGTTTTAAGATTGGATGTTGATCCTAAAAATCATCCAGCTTGGCAAGAAAAAGGTCAAAACTTCATTAATGCTAATGACGAAAGAGTTACTAAATTCAAAAGCAAATTTGGTAATTTTGATTTCGTTGGTGGTGCTAAAGCCGAAGAGCCAAAAGCTGAATAATTAAAAGGTGATTAAATTTGCCTAAAAAAATTCTCTGTTTATCAGGATGGGGTCAAAAATTTGATTCTCTCGAATTTATTTTCGAGGAATCAAATTTTGCCCCTTTTTTTGTGTCTTCAATTGACTATTCAGCGCTTACTAAGACGGAAGAATTTTTCTCTCTAGTAAAATCCCAAAATCTAAATCCTGAAATTCTAATTGGATGGAGCCTTGGTGGTCAATTAGCTATTCGCCTAATTGAACAAAAAATTCTTACTCCCAAATTATTAATTTTAATCGCGCCGCCATTTCAAATGGTGAAAGATGAAAAAATTACGGCGGCGATGACGCAAAATACTTTCTCAGAATTTCGCAAAAATCTTGTGAAAGCCCCAAGCCAAACTCTAAAAAAATTTTCCATTTTAACCGCGATGAATGATCGCAACGCCTCAGAAATTGCCCGCCATTTAGAAGTAAATGATAAAAATTTTGACGGCTTAGTTTATTGGCTTGATGAATTGAAAAAATTTTCTTGTTTTGATATCGATTTTTCTAAAACTTCAGAAACTTGGCCGCGAACTCTGTTTTTCCAAGGCGCGGGCGATATGATAGTTCACGAAAGCCAAGCTCAATATTTTAAAAACAGAATCAAAAATTTCCGTTTAGAAATTTTTAAAAATTGCGGACATGCGCCACAATTGAGTGATGTTGAAAGAATGCGGAAAGTTATTTTAGAAGAAATTGATTCTTTCTAAATTTTTCGGCGATAAGAAATTGCTTCTAGCAAATGATGCGGATGGATCATTTCGCTTTCTTCCAAATCGGCAATGGTGCGCGCAACCCTTAAAATTCTGGTGATTCCGCGCATTGAAGTGGCCATTTTCTCAATCGATTTTTGTAAAATTTTTTGGCAAGCCTCATCAAGTTCAGTAAACTTTTCTAAAGTTTTTCCGTCAATTCGTGAATTTATTTTAGGCGATTTTTCCATTGCTGGTTCTTTTGCATATCTTTCTCTTTGCAAATTTCTTGCTCGCAAAACTCTTGCCGCAATTGCTTCTGAACCTTCTCCTCTTACAGCATTATTAGCAAAAATATCAACTTGTGGCACATTGATGGAAATATCGATGCGATCAAGAAGGGGCCCAGAAATTTTATTTTTATAATCTTCGCCACAAGTTGGGGCTTTTTTACATTCTCTAGCGCCGTCACCCAAATAGCCGCAGCGGCAAGGATTCATTGCGGTTACTAATTGAAAATTGGCTGGATAAGTGATGCGAGAATTAACTCGCGAAACACTGACATTTCCTGTTTCTAAAGGTTGTCTTAATGAATCTAAAACTTGGCGCGGAAATTCGGCCAATTCATCTAAAAAAAGCACGCCATTATGAGATAAAGAAACCTCACCCGGTTTGGCTTTGGTGCCGCCGCCAACCATTGCGGGCATTGAGCAAGAATGATGAGGATCGCGATAAGGGCGGTGAGTTATTAATTTGCCGTCTAAAATTTGGCCGCTGATGCTGTGGATCATGTTGATTTCAAGAATCTCATCTAATTCTGGTACAGGCAAAATCCCAGCTAATCTGGAAGCCAGCATTGATTTTCCAGTTCCTGGTGGCCCTATTAATAAAATATTATGGCCTCCAGCTGCGGCAATTTCTAAAGCGCGTTTGGCGGCTTCTTGGCCTTTAATATCGGCTAAATCTGGATAAGAAATTTTCTCAAAATGTTTTTTATTTTCAGGGCGCGCCAAAAATTGTTCGCCTTTAAAATGATTGATCAGAGCAATTAAATCTGGGGCGGCAAGAATCTCTAGATCTCCTGCCCAAGCGGCTTCTTTGCCGTTTATTTTTGGGCAAATAATTCCATGATTTCTTTGATTAGCCCCAATTGAAGCCGAGATTGTGCCGTTAATGGCGTTGATTGCGCCGTCTAAGGAAAGTTCGCCCAGAACAAAAAAATCATTCACCGATTTTTGTTCTAAAATTCCCATCTCAATTAAAATTCCTAGTGCAATTGGTAAGTCAAAATGGCCACCTTCTTTTTGTAAATCGGCTGGTGCTAAATTAACGGTGATTTTTTTATAAGGCCAAGGCAAGCCAGTTGATGAAATGGCGGCGCGCACTCTTTCTTTAGATTCGCCAACAGCTTTATCTGGCAGGCCCACGATGGTGAAATTTGGCATGCCGTCAGAGATTTTTACTTGAACATCAATTTCAACAACATCAACGCCTTGATAGGCAAAGGTTTTTATTTTTGCGACCATTGGGGCGAGTTTTTGGGTGTTTAAAATTAAGAGAATATCAAATTTATATTTTGATATTTTGTAAAAAGTTTGTTCGTGGTTCGGGCTTTGTGGTGTGTGTATTTCTGGGCTGTGGTGAAAACCCAAGGTTTGTTGTGGTAAGGTTTATTTGTGGTGTGGGTTTTGGTGGTGAATATTTGGTTGGTGGTGAAAACCAAATATTAGAGGGGGATTGTTATTTTAAAAAAAAATATGTCTACCAATCCAAAGTTGATGTGATGACAAATATTTCTACTTATAGTTGTGGAAAGAGATTCATTTTATTTGGAAATTAATCTGAGAGATGTTGATTTTGAAGGCATGAAAGAAGTGATGTTTTTTGTTGATGGAATTTGAGTTTTAATTTTTGATTGAGTTTTTTGATAATTATTTTTGTGTTATTTCTTTCTGACTTTTCTCTCTGTGTCATTGCCGCGCAGGCGGGAATCCAGTGTAATTTTAAACATACTCAAAACTCCCGCCTGCGCGGGAATATGTAAAAAAATCAGCAATAAAAAACCGACTCATAATTTCTTATGAGTCGGTTAGTTATTTATATCTTTACTCAAGCCTCATGAGATCCTCGGCTCTTCGAGCCAAGGATGACGGGGGATGATGGAAAAGAAGATTACTGAATCTTCGCTCTCAAAGCTTTTGTAGCATCAACCATTTGTTTCAAAGCTAATTTAGTTTCTGGCCAATCGCGAGTTTTTAGACCGCAATCTGGGTTAATCCAAATTTGTTCAGGCTTTAATACATCTAAAGCTTTGTTAACTAAATCTTCCATTTCTTGTTGCTTAGGAACTCTTGGAGAGTGGATGTCATAAACGCCGGGTCCAATTTCATTTGGATATTTGAAATTGATGAAAGCGTTTAGCAATTCCATATTTGAACGAGAAGTTTCAATTGAAATTACATCGGCGTCCATGTCGGCAATAGAAGAGATGATGTCGTTGAACTCAGAATAGCACATGTGAGTGTGAATTTGAGTGCGATCATCAACACCTGAAGCGCTGATTCTGAAAGCTTCAACAGCCCATTTCAAATAAGCCGCCCATTTAGATTTTCTGATTGGAAGACCTTCTCTTAAAGCAGCTTCGTCAATTTGAATGATCTTAATTCCAGCATCTTCCAAATCACAAACTTCATCACGAATTACGAAAGCAATTTGCAAAGCAGTGTCTTTTCTTGGTTGATCATCGCGAACGAAAGACCATTGCAAGATTGTGATTGGACCAGTCAACATGCCTTTCATGATTTTTTTAGTCAGGCTTTGTGCATATTTTGCCCAAGCAACAGTCATTGGAGTTGGTCTAGAAACATCACCGAAAATAACTGGAGGTTTAACGCAACGACTTCCGTAGCTTTGTACCCAACCATTTTGAGTGAAGAAGAATCCGGCTAATTGTTCACCGAAATATTCCACCATGTCGTTTCTTTCAAATTCGCCATGAACCAAAACATCCAAATCAATTTCTTCTTGGAATTTCACTGTGCGAGCAGTTTCTTCTTTGATGAATTGGTCGTAAGCTTCAGCAGAAATTTTACCGGCTTTAAATTCAGCGCGATTTTTTCTAACTTCTTTAGTTTGTGGGAATGAGCCAATAGTTGTAGTTGGAAGAATTGGTAAAGAAATGTGGTTAGCTTGAATTTCTTTTCTTTGAGAGTAACCGCTTTTGCGATTCATCAAAGATTCAGTAATTGCGGCAACTCTTTTTTTAACTTCTTGGTTGTGAATTCTTGGAGAAGTTTTTCTAGCTTCAATTGCTTTTTTATTAGCAGAAATTTCCGCGCTAACTTGTGATTCTTCAGCGTCAGAAGCTTTTGCAATCACAGCAAGTTCAGAAAGTTTTTGTGTGGCAAAAGACAACCAAGATTTCAATTCAGCGTCTAATTTTTCTTCTGAAGCCAAATCAGTTGGAATGTGAATTAATGAGCAAGAAGGTGCGATGATAACGCGATCTTTGCCCAAATTTTCAACGGCTTTTTTAGCGATTGAAATCGAGTTTTCGAAATTATTGATCCAGATATTTCTGCCATCAACTAAACCAAGAGATAAAGATTGGTTTGGTTTTACAAGTTTTAGAACTTGTTCGAATTGTTCAGGCGCGCGAACTAAATCAACATGAACTGAATCTGTGCCAAGGTTGAAAGCTAATTCAGCATTATCTCCCAAAGTGTCGAAGTAAGTTGCTAAATGTAACTTTAATGGACCTGCAAATTTTCTAATTTGTTGGTAAGCAGAAATGTAAGCTTTGATTTCGTCAGCTGATAAATCTGTAACCAAATGAGGTTCGTCGATTTGAACTTCTTGAACGCCAATTTCTTGTAATTTAGCGAAAAGTTCTTGGTAAGCAGGAAGAAGATTTTCAAGCAAATCTAATTTGTTGAATTCAGAAGTTTTTTTGCCAAGAAGCAAGAAACTAACTGGTCCGATAACTGTTGGTCTGGTTTCAACTCCAAGTTTTTTTGCTTCCTGATATTCGTCGAAAATTTTTGTGCAAGAAAGCTTGAACTTTTGGTTCGCGTTAAATTCAGCAACAATGTAATGGTAGTTAGTGTCGAACCATTTAGTCATTTCCATTGCAGTCACATCGATGCCGTCTTTTTGTGCACCGCGAGCCATTGCGAAGTAAAGGTCTAAATCAACATTTCCGCCTTCAAATTTAAAGCGAGATGGAACAGCGCCGAAAAGCGTGATAGTTCCTAAAATGTGATCATAAAATGAAAAGTCATTTGATGGGATAAAGCTGATGCCGGATGCTTTTTGAGTTTGCCAGTTTTTAGCCTTAATTTCTGATGCGACTTGTTTTAATTCGTCACGAGAAATCGCGCCTTTCCAATAGCTTTCAACAGCTTTTTTAAGTTCACGATTAGCACCAATTCTTGGGAAGCCCAAAGTTGCGGTCTTAAGCATAGTTTTGTTTTTATTTTTCTAGTTAATGCAAGGCTTTGCAAAAAGGAAGTTTACAGGCAGGCTTGCCTAGAATTTTTGTCTAATGTTTAGATAAAATTCTAAAAAAATTTTTCTAAAAGAAAGAAGAAACCCATAATTGAACCAACTATTGAAGCGGTTTTTATGGTTATTCTCATTTCCATTTCTTTTAGTTCGAAACGAAGTTCTTTGAGATCTTGTTTTGTAGCGATGTTGTGATCTAAATAATCAGTAAAAATTTCCACCTGAGCTTCAGCTTGTTCTTGTGTGAATCCAGCTTCTTTAAGGCGGTGAAGAATTTTTATTGGATTATTTAAGTAAATCTTTTCCATAGTTGCGGTGCTCATAATGGTGATTTTGAGTTTTTATGTAGTGATAAAAATGTTTTGGAAAACGCGGCTGAAGATATTTATCGTGATGCTTAAAATCAAGCAGTTGATTTGCAAACTTGTGTTTTTGCGAAGTGAAACTTAACTTGGCCAGCTTTCCTTCCAAGCAATTCATTTAAATTTTAAAATGACTGAAATTTATAAAACCGATCTAGTTGTTATTGGTGCTGGCCCTACTGGCTTATTTTCTGTTTTTGAAGCAGGAATGTTAAAAATAAAATGTCATGTGATCGACTCGCTAGAAGTAATTGGCGGGCAGTGCCAGGCGCTTTATCCAGAAAAGCCAATTTATGATATTCCAGCTCATCCTTCAATTTTGGCCAGTGAATTAATTGAAAAATTAGAAGAGCAAGCGCGCCCATTCGAACCTGTTTATCACTTGAATCAAAGAGTAGAAAAATTTGTAAAAAATTCTGACGGAACTTTCACCGTTACAACTTCCAAACATACCACAATTATTTGCAAAGCTGTGATTATTGCTGCGGGCTGCGGAGCTTTCGGCCCGAACCGCCCACCGCTTGCCAGAATTGAAGAATTTGAAGGAAAATCGGTTTTCTATTCAATTCGTTCGAAAGCAGAATTTGCTGATAAAAATGTGGTGATTGCTGGTGGCGGAGATTCTGCTGTTGATTGGGCGATTGGTTTGGCAGGAATTGCCAAAAAAGTTTTTGTGGTGCATCGCCGCGACAAATTTAGATGCGCGCCAGAAAGCGCCGATCAATTAAAAAAATTGGCAGATTCTGGCAAAATTGAAATGGTAATTCCTTATCAGCTTGATGGTTTGAAAGGTTTAGAAGGCAAGCTTGAGGCAGTTTTGGTGAAAGATTTTGCTGGCAATGTTAAAGAGCTTGAAGCTGATTATTTGCTACCATTTTTTGGTTTAGCAATGGAGCTTGGCCCAATTGCTGATTGGGGTTTGAACCTTAACAAAAATCACATTGAAGTTGATGTTTCAACAATGCGCAGTTCAGTTGAAGGAGTTTACGCAGTTGGCGACATCATCACTTACAAAAATAAATTGAAGCTGATTTTGAATGGCTTCGCTGAAGCAGCGACAGCTTGTCACGATATTTACAAAATTGTTCATCCAGATCAGATTTTTCATTTTGAATATTCAACTTCAAAAGGTGTTTCTTAGTTTTCGCACATTGTCATTTCGAACTTTAGTGAGAAATCTCGTGAGTCCTTTCTTCCAATCTAAAGCAAGACGGGGTCTCCTGACCCCGTCTTAATCTTCATCTCAAAATTATTAAAAACCTTGAGAAACGAAACCAAAATAACCAACGAGAATGAACATGTGGACGGAGTTGCAAACTCCGTCCAGCGTGAGTCATTAATAAACTGTGAGAGTTCTGCATGAAAAATGAAATTGAATTTAATAAAGTTGGAAAAGGCTTTGCAACAGCGAGCTCTGTACTTATGGAAGCTAAAAGCGGCGATTTTACTTACCAAACCTTTAAAATCAGAGCGCTTTTTATACCTGATTCAAAATCAAGAACATATCATCATTTTACTGCTACATTAGAAATTTGGAAAAACTTGGATAAAAAAGCTCAAAATAAGCATATAATATCAGAGAAAATAAATGGCGGAAGTTTGACCTCTATTCAGCTTGACAAGCCGGAGGTTCTAAAAAAATTGAAGATTTTTCTAGAAAAGTGTGAGAAAAATATTGGTAAGAATTTTGATGAAATTGATTTTGTAGACGAGGATCTTCCAAGTAGCAATATTCAGGATTTTTTGAAGTTTTATGAAAAAAATAAAGGTCGAAAAGAAGAGGAATTTTGGCAAAAATATTTTAAAGAAAATCAACAAATTCTTTCGACGATATTTAGCTCTCCTTATATTTTTTTTGAGGATAAGCCTTACTGCGGTGGAAAAACAATTAGTAATGAGAAAGGTGTGATTGGTGATTTCTTGTACAAAAATCCAAAAACAAAATCCATCTCTTTTATAGAGATAAAAACTCCAATTGCTGAAATTGTAAGTAAATATAGAAGTACATACTCAGCATCTAGTCATCTTAGCGGCGGAATATCTCAGGTGTTGGATCAGAAGACAAAATTACTAAAGAATCTTAGTCTTCAAAATGGTTTAAATTGCGGGGGAATTAAGTGCATACTTTTGATAGGAGATTCTGGTAGTTTAAAAGATGATGACCAAAGAGAAGCTTTTGAAATAATAAGAGAAAACTCAAAAAATGTTGATATTTTGACTTACGATGAGCTCTTTTTAAAGGTTGAATCTATGAAAGAGTCTTTGATAAATAAAACAAAAACCCAAAGAGTGATCAATCTTTTTTGAAACTTCAAAAAGTATGATTTTGCAAAACCAAACAAACCAAAATTCTAAAAATCCGAATTACTTATAACATGTTCTCAAAACTAGAATTTCTAATCGCGTCGCGTTACCTGCGTTCAAAGCGTAAAGAAGGATTCATTTCGGTTATCGCGATTTTCTCTTTTGTGGGGATTATGATTGGGGTGGCGACTTTGATTATTGTGATGTCGGTGATGAATGGTTTTCGTTATGAATTGGTGGGGCGAATTTTGGGTGTGAATTCGCATTTGACGATTTATAGCAAGAATCAACAGATTGGAGATTTTGATGGATTGGTGGAGGAAGTTAAAAAAATTCCGGGTGTGAAATATTCGAATCCGATTGTGGAAAGTCAGGCGATGCTTTCTTCAAAAGCTAAGAATGGTGGTGGTTTGATTAAGGGAATAAAATTGGAAGATCTGAAAAATAAAAAATTAATTTCGGACAATATTACCGGTGGTTCAGCGGAAGGAATTTTAGATAGAAAAGGTGTTTTAATTGGCTCGGCTGTGGCCAGAAATATGAATTTGAAAGTTGGAGATCAGCTTAAAATTATTTCAGCAGAAACCAGCGAAACCATAGTTGGCGCAATTCCGCGTATTAAAACTTATGATGTGGCGGGGGTTTTTGAAAGCGGGCTTTATGAATATGATTCAACCACCGTGTTCATGAATTTTGACATGGCGCAAATTCATTTTCGTTTTCCTGCTTCTGCTTCAGGCATTGAAATTTTTGTAAATGACGCCACAAAATTAGACGAAGTGAAATCACATCTTTATAAAATTTTAGTGAAATATCCTGATCTTTATACAGTGGATTGGCAGCAATCAAATTCAGGCTTCATTGATGCTTTAAAAGTGGAAAGCACCGTGATGTTTTTGATTTTAACTTTGATTATAATTGTGGCCTCTTTCAACATTATTTCCAGCATGATTATGCTTGTTAATGACAAGAATAAAAACATCGCACTCTTACGCACTCTTGGCATGACCAAAGGTTCAATTATGAGAATTTTCTTAATTTGTGGATCTTCAATTGGTTTTGTTGGCACATTTTTGGGTCTTATAATTGGTGTAGTTTTTTCAGCCAACATCAACAGCATCAAGCTGTGGCTAGAATCTTTCACCGACACCGCTTTGTTTAATCCAGCAATTTATTTCTTGTCAACTTTGCCTTCAAAAGTTTTTGTTTCAGATGTGGTTTTGATTGTGGGAATGGCTTTGGTGATTTCTTTTTTGGCCACGCTTTATCCAGCTTACAAAGCCAGCAAAGCCAATCCAGCTGAGATTTTGAGATATGAATAATTGAGGATTTTTCTAGATTTCATTCCCACGAACGGAGAATGAAATCGTGAAAGATAATTTAAAGAGTAAGAACTATAGAACCTGTGCTAGAACGACTTTCCAAAGCTTGATGAGCTTTAGCAGCATCTTTGAAATCGTAAGTTGTGATTTGTGGATTTATAACTTTTCTTTCAATTGCCCCAAAAACTTCATTGGCAGATAAAGTAAGTTCAATTCTATTAGCCTTATAAAGCGCAAGAGTTGGGCGAGTGATGTAAAGTGAGTTGGTTACAAGTAAATTTAAATCTAAGGCATCAGTGCTTCCTGAAGCTTCGCCGTAACTAACGCACATTCCCATTGGCCATAAACATTCTAAAGATTTTTCTAAAGTGTCTTTGCCAACTCCGTCATAAACCACGCCAACACCTTCATTATTGGTAATTCTAGCAACTTCTGAAACTAAGTCTTTGGTTTTGTAATTAATTACATGAGTGCAGCCATTTGCTTGCGCCATAGCGATTTTCTTATCATCTCCAACAGTTCCGATAATTTCTAATCCTAAATGTCTAGCCCATTGGCACAAAATGTGACCAACGCCGCCGGCGGCTGCATGAACTAAAATTCTTTTTGATCTAACCGCAATATAAACGCGGTGAAGCAAAGCGTGAGCCATCAAGCCTTTAGCCAAAGAACCTGCAACTTGCACATCGGTTAAATTTTGTGGAGGAGCAATTAAGTGATGTTGGTTAATTGCTCTTTTTTCAGCGTAAGCGCCAATTGGGCCCGTGGCGTAAGCAACGCGATCACCAACTTTAAAATCTACTACATCTGAACCAACTGATTCAATAATACCACAAGCTTCAAATCCTAGAGTTGCAGGCATGTTATTTATCTTATATTGGCCACGACGAAAACTAACATCGAAAAAATTCACACCAATTGCGGTGTGTTTTACTACAACTTCATTCTTTTTTGGTTTTGGATCTTCAGCCTTTGTGACTTTTAAAATAGAAGAGTCGCCAGTTTTTTGGATAATAATTGCTTGCATTTTTTGTCAGTTTTTAAGTTATTCAAATTCGATTTCGTAATTTCAATTTTAACCACCTCTAAATGCAACATCAAAATTTATTTGTCTTTGATATTGAGACGATTCCTGACACGGCCGCTGCTAAAAGACTTCTTGATTTGGAAAGCGATGATAAAAATGAATTGCGCGAAGCTTTAACCAATTATCATTTAAAAATTACTGACGGCAAAAATTCTTTTTTACGCCAAGCCTTTCACCAAGTGGTGGCGATTAGTTTTTTAGAAGCAGAAATTGTGCGCGATTTTGGCGGCCAGGAATTTTATCAAATTAAAGATATTCGTTCGGGCGGCGATTTAGCAAGCTCAGAGACCGATTTGGTAAAAGGATTTTTTGCTCATTTAAAAAAACATTCTTCGCGTTTAGTAAGTTTTAACGGCAAGAATTTTGATTTGCCTGTGTTAAAATATGCCGCGATGAAAAATGAAATTGAAGCGGCTTGGCTTTATAAAAGCGGCGACAAATGGAATAATTACAATCAGAAATTTTCTCTAGATTGGCACTGCGATTTGGCTGATGCATTTTCTGATTTTGGCGCTTCGGCAAAAATGAAAATGAATGAACTTTGCGCGGCCTTTTCATTACCTGGTAAAATTGGTGTAGATGGTTCGCAAGTGATGCAAATGTTTGACGATGGAAAATTACAAGAGATTAGAAATTACTGCGAAACTGATGTGATTAATACTTATTTGCTTTGTTTAACTTATCAGCATCACACAGGTTCGATGAGCAAAGATTCTTTTGTGAAATGTAAAAATTCTTTGAGAGAATTCTTAGAAAAAAATTCTGAAACTAAGTCACATTTTGGGGAGTTTTTGCGGGAGATGAAGTAGTTTCACGGCAGTAACCTTCAGGTGGTTTCGACTCCGCTCAACCACCGGTTAAGAATTTACAATACCGGTGGTTGAGCGGAGTCGAAACCACCTGAAGGTTACTGCCGTAAAAATTTCACAACGAATTACCCAATAAATCCCTGATACAAATCCGATAATTTTTTCGCAATTTCTCCAGCTTTTCCTGAGCCAATTACTTTTCCATCAATTTTTGTAACTGGTCTTAAAATTAAACTAGAGCTAGTCAAAAACACTTCTTTGGCGTTTATCATTTCTGCCACGCTAAAATTTCTTTCTTCAACTTTAATTCCTTCTTTCTTGGCAAGTTCAATCAAACGATTTCTTGTAATACCGCACAAAATAAGGTTGTCAGGCGCTTTAGTAATTAGTGTATCATTAGCATCCACAATAAATGCATTGGCAAAACTTCCTTCTGTTACAACACCATCGCGCACAAAAATTGCATCATCAAATCCTAAATCTTTGGCTTTTTGATTTAGAAAACTCGAAGCAAATAAAGCCACAGATTTAATGTCGCAACGCTTCCAACGAATGTCTTCATGAGTCATTGTAGAAACGCCTTTTTCAAATTCTTCTGGCGTTAATTTTTTGCCCAAAGCAACAGTTGCGGAAATTGTTGGGGTTAAATCTTTTGGAAAGAAAGGAACTCGATTTGTGGCGCCTCTGGTGATTTGAATGTAGCAAATTCCTTCAGCCATTTTATTTTTTTCGAAAAGCTCAATTTGCATTTTAAGCAAATCTTCTTTCTTAAAATTATGCTCAATTTTCATCTCGTTCAAACTTCTAAAAAGCCTGTCAATGTGAGGCTCGCCATCAATTAAACGGCCGTTTTTAAAAAGTGTAACTTCATAAACTCCATCAGCAAATTGAAAACCGCGATCTTCAATATGAACAAAACATTTTTCGTGAGGTAAAAATTCGCCATTTAAAAAGCTGATTCTGTTGGTCATAAATTTAGGAATTATTTTTTAAAATTGAGGTGCCAGCGTAACGGGCATCTTGGTTTAAATATTCTTCAATGCGGATCAATTCGTTATATTTTGCAGTTCTGTCTGATCTGCAAAGTGATCCAGTTTTGATTTGTCCGGCATTAGTTGCAACCGCGATATGAGAGATTGTAGTATCTTCAGTCTCTCCAGATCTGTGAGAAATTACATTATTGTAACCCGCAGCTTTTGCTATTGCGATGGCATCTAAAGTTTCGCTTAAAGTGCCGATTTGATTGAATTTAATCAAAACTGCATTGGCCATTTTTTCTTCAATTCCGCGCGCAATAATTTTTGGATTAGTTACGAATAAATCATCGCCCACTAATTGAATTTTTTTGCCTAAAGCAGCAGTTAAATTTTTCCAACCATCATAATCATCTTCCGCGCAAGCATCTTCGATTGAGAAAATTGGATAGTTATTCACCAAGTCTTCATAATAACGAACTAGCTGATCGCTGCTCAAAATTTTCCCTTCGCCTTCTAAATTATATTTGCCGTTTTTGTAAAATTCGGTTGATGCGGCGTCCAGTGCCAGCACAACTTCTTTGCCCAAAGTATAGCCAGATTTTTCAACTGCTCTTGAAACATAATCCAAAGCTTGAGCCGTAGAATTTAAGTTTGGTGCGAAGCCTCCTTCATCGCCAACATTGGTGTTATGTCCATCTTTTTTTAGAAGCGATTTTAGATGCTGAAAAATTTCGGCACCAATGCGAATTGAATCTCGCACAGAGGCTGCTTCAACTGGCATCACCATAAATTCTTGAATATCGATTTTATTGTCAGCATGTTTGCCGCCATTAATAATATTCATCATCGGAACTGGTAAAACACAACCTTCTAAACCACCAAGATGTTCAAAAAGTGGAATTTTATTTGAAATTGCAGTGGCCTTTGCAACCCCTAAAGACACGGCCAAAATAGCATTTGCACCAAGATTAGATTTATTTTCAGTGCCATCCATTTCAATCATCAAATTATCAATGGCTCTTTGATCAGTTGTATCAAGGCCAACCAGCTTTGGTAAAATTATTTTAGTAACATTTTCCACAGCTTTTAAAACGCCTTTTCCTAAAAATCTTTTAGGATCTCCGTCTCTAAGTTCGCATGCTTCAAGGCTTCCAGTGGATGCGCCAGATGGAACTGCAGCTAAAGCAACTGTGCCACCTTTTAAAATAACTTCTGCTTCTAGAGTTGGGAATCCGCGAGAATCAAGAATTTCGCGCGCTTTAATGAGGGCTATTTTAGTCATTTTAAAAATAGTGATTTATATAAAGGGAGTTAGATATGTAGGCTATAATCGTGAAACATAAACAGATTCAATATCTTACTAGAATTTTGTTTTTACAGTCGAAATAGTCAATTACCCAATTTCCCTAATTTAAAGGATTTCAAATGTTTAGAATTTTGTTAATCATAACTTTGATTATGATTGCATTGCCATATCTTACCAAAGCTAAAGATTACGCTGTAGATAAGGCGCACAGCGCCAAAGCAGTTGGTGAAGTTGTGGGAAAGGCAATTAAAATTTCTCATTAAAAATTTCTAAGAAACTACGACTTCCTCTTCAACCACTTCATCTCCGAACTTTTCCATAAAATCTTTGGCAAAAGCTGTAAATCTTTTTTCTTCAATTGCGGCGCGAATATCCTTCATCAAATCCTGATAATAAAAAATATTATGCTCTGTCGTCAGCATAGCCGCCAAAATTTCATTAGCCTTGGTTAAGTGATGCAAATAAGCCCTACTATGATTCACGCAGGCATAACAACCACATTTATCATCTAAAGGTTTCGCATCATCATGAAATTTTGCATTTCTAATATTCATCGTGCCATTTCTAGTAAAAGCTTGAGCTGTTCTTCCTGAGCGCGTCGGAATTACACAATCAAACATATCTACACCGCGAAGCACCGCGCCCACAATATCTGAAGGCTTGCCCACGCCCATCAAATATCTTGGCTTATTTTTTGGTAAAAAGTCGGGAGTATAATCTAAAACTTCAAACATAATTTTCTGTCCTTCTCCTACGGCCAAGCCACCAATCGCATAGCCATCAAAACCAATCTCAACTAATTTTGCGGCAGAAATTTCGCGCAAATCTTTAAAAGTTCCACCTTGGTTAATTCCAAAAATTCCATAACCATCTCTTTCTTTAAAAGCCGCTTTAGATCTTGCCCCCCAAGAAATTGAACGCTCCATAGCTTTTTGGGTCTGTTCAAAAGTTGCGGGAAATTGGATGCATTCATCAAAAATCATCGTGATGTCGCTGCCCAGCATATGCTGAATTTCAATAGATCTTTCTGGGCTGACAAAATGTTTCGAGCCATCTAAATGCGAAGAAAATTCTACACCTTCATCAGAAATTTTTCGAATTTTAGAAAGAGACATAACTTGAAATCCACCTGAATCTGTAAGAATTGGGCCGTTCCATCCCATAAATTTATGCAAGCCGCCAAGTTTTTCGATTAGCTCTGCTGAGGGGCGCAACATCAAATGATAAGTGTTGCCTAAAATTATTTTGGCACCAGATTTTTTCACATCACTAACTTTCATTGCTTTCACAGTTGCTGCAGTTCCAACTGGCATAAAAGCAGGAGTTTGAATAACGCCATGAGCAGTTACAACTTCACCTCTTCTTGCTTTATTTTCGGTGTTTTTTAGAGTGAAAGAAAACTTCTTAGTCATTTTAATATAGCAAAAAATTATGAAAAAATTTAGCGATTACACGCCGTTTTTAGTGCTGATTTTTCTGGTTTGTGTTACAGGAATTTCAACTTACAAAATCAACTTAAAGCAACAAGCCGCAAAGGAGAATGCATCTGTAAAAAAAGATAATGAAGCGATTACTGGATTTGTGAAGGAAAAAATTATCTTGCCAGAATTTTCTTTGCCTAATCTTTATGATGAGAGTCAGCCTTTTTCAAACAAAGATTTAATTGGCAAATATTCTCTGATAAATTTTTTCGCCTCTTGGTGCACAACTTGCCGCGCTGAACATGAAAATTTAATGCGCTTAAAAGATTTTGGAATTGTTGATATTTACGGTGTGGCTTGGCGCGATATCAATCAAAACACCAAAGAATATCTAGCCAAAAGCGGCAATCCTTTTTTAAAAGTTGCCGCTGACAACAAAGCTTTATTCACAAAAATCATGGGCTTAAACGCAGTTCCTGAAACTTTGGTAATTGACCCTGAAGGTAATGTAATCCTGCGCTATCAAGGCAATCTTGAAGATTATGTGATTGAGGATATCAAAGCATTTATCGTATCGAAAAAGATTAAATAATTTTTCCAGGAATTTTAATAAATCAATTTAATAAATTCTGGGTAATTAACCTCTTTCATTACTCCTAAAATTTTCCAATAAAAAACCGACTCTTTTTAGGGAGTCGGTTTTTTATTTTCTAAATCTTTTAAAAGAAAACTAAGCTTCTTTTTTAGCTAAAACTTTTTTAACTCTAACGATTTTTACTTCGTCAAATTTACCAAGTTTTACTAATTTTTTCTTAATTTGAGTTTTAAGTTTTTTACCCAAATCAGTAAGTTTTGCATGACGGCAGTTAACTAAGAAAGCGTCGATATTACCATATTTATTGATAGTTCTCAAAGTGGCAGCAGTGATTTTTAAAGATAAATCAGCACCGATAGTGTCACTTTTGAAAGACATAGTTTTAAGATTTGGTAAAAATCTTCTTCTAGTTTTACGATTCGAGTGAGAAACCTTATTCCCACTCATAACGCCAGTACCCATCAATTCACATCTTCTAGACATATTTTTGTTTTTTAAATTTTAATTTATATCGACTAACCGCAGTCATAAGCGTTTTCACCGCTAAGAGCAGAAACGATAGTTGGAGCACCGAACATTGCAGCAATACCAAGTGCAAGACCGATCATCAAACCCCAAGAGATCTTACCAGTGAAGAAACCGATACCCATTGAGATGATTGCGAAAGCTGCGAAAGCTTTACCAGCGTTACCAGTAACAAGCTGCATAGCTTTACACATTGTAGTAACTAAAGCGTTGTCGTTCACATCACCACTAACAGCACTTCCTGCATTAGCTTCTGATAAAACTGGAACAATTACTGGAGCAACTGCTAAAAGACAAAATGAGAAAAGAGCTATTCTAGCTAAAAATGAAGAAAGTTTTTTCATGTTTTTTTTAAATTTTTTTGAAGAAGAAAATAAAGAAAAACCTTGGACAGGTAAAGATCGGGTCGTAAATTGCACTATAGCTTTTAAAATTGCAACAAAGAATTTTGCTTTATTGTGATAATTTTCCTTCTTTCGCAAATTGTAAATTTTGGTAAAATGACAAATAAGAAAATTTTTTAGGCATTATCCAAGAATTTTAATTTCCCATTCCAAACTAATTCCGGTTTTTTCTTTCACTAATTTTTGTACTTTATTTCCTAGATCGATCAAATTTTGTGCGGAAGCATTGCCATTATTGATCATGAAGTTGCAATGTTTTTCAGAAATTTGAGCATCATTTTCTTTAAGACCACGGCAGCCCGCAGCATCAATTAATTCCCAAGCTTTTTTTATAGTAACGATATTTGCAGAACTATCCATTGATGGATTTTTAAATGTGCTGCCACCAGTTTTAGCGCGAATTGGTTGAGCTTCTTCTCTTTTTTTATTTAGGTCAGAAATATTTTTCGCAATCACTTCTGAGCTAGATTTAGTACCTTTTAAAGTAGCTTCCACAAAAATATATTTTTTGGCAATCTTATTTTCACGATAAGCAAATTCAAAATCAGATCTTGCTAGAATCACTAAATTACCATTCAAATCCACAGCTTTAGCGCTAACTAAAACTTGCGACATGTCTGATCCATAACATCCTGCATTCATGGCTAGTGCGCCACCAATTGATCCAGGAATTCCTGATAAAAATTCCAAATCAGTTAAAGCGGTATTTTGGCTATAAAGTGCGGCATTGCCACAAAGGCAAGCAGCGCCAACTTCTACTAGATTTTCTTTGTGAGAAATTTTAGCAAATTCTCCACCAAGTCTAATCACAACTCCGGCAATTCCGCTATCTTTAATAATCACATTTGAAGCAGCGCCAAGAACTGTGACCGGAATTTCTTTGGAAATATTTTTTAGGAAAAATTGCAAATCCTCAATATCTTTAGGGCGAAACAGAACTTCAGCTTTGGTTGTAATATTAAACCAATTTTTTAGCTCAGCGTCAGTGCGATAGATTCCTCTAACCGCGGGCAAGATTTTTAAAAGTTCAGACATTCTTGATTAGATTGAAAATAACTGACACGCGATCTTCAGCGGCAGCCTTTTTTTGATATTTTGTAATTGTCCACCAATCGGGAAATATTTGCCAATCTTTTTTACTTTCGGCTAACCATTTGAAAGATTTATTTTCTGAAATAGCTGATAAGATCCATGTTTTGTAAGAATCATGGTCAGTTGCGATTGTTAGTTTTCCAACAGGTTTTGATTTAATTTTCTTAGATAAAAAATCTAAAAATTCAGAATTAATTAATCTTCTTTTGAAATGCTTTAGCTTTGGCCAAGGGTCGGGGAATAAAATAAAAATCTCATCAAAAAATTCTTCAGGAAAATCAGCCATTAAAATTCTCGCATCAGTTTGTGAGATTTTTAAATTTGGTAGCGGTTCTTTTTCTAGTTTGGCTAGTAAATTCACCACTCCGTTCAAATGTGGTTCTGAGCCGATGAAAAATGTATCAGGATTATTCTTAGCTTTTTCAAATAGAAAATCTCCAAAACCAAAACCGATTTCTAAAGCAGTTTTTGAGAAATTTTTTGAAACAGAAGAATCAGCGCTAGAAACTTGATAAAGTGGTAAAAGATTTTCCAGAAGATAATTTTTGTGATCAGATAATTTTCGGCTTTTAATGCGACCAAAGCTTCTAATTAAACGATCTTCAGGGTGATTATTTTGATAATTTTTTGACTCTTTTTCCATGTCTTCCATTTTCAAATTCAGTGTTTAAAAAAGTCTTCACTGCTTGGATCGCAGTTTTTGGAGTAATCATTCTAGCGCCAAGGCAAATTACATTAGCATCATTATGAGCGCGAGAAAGTTTGGCGGATTTTGTATTATGACAAAGTGCAGCTCTAATATGTTTAAAGCGATTCGCAGCAATTGAAATGCCGATGCCGCTGCCACAAACTAAAATTCCGAAATCAGAATTTTCTTTAATTTTTTTGCTAAGTTTTTGGGCGAAGTCCGGATAATCAACTGATTTTCCTGTGCAGTCGCAGCCTAAATCAACAGCGCTAATTTTTAATTTTGCTAACTCTTGAATAAGAGTTTGCTTCAAGTCGAAGCCTGCATGGTCGGAAGCGATAAAGATTTTTTTAGCAATAATATTTTTCATCTAAAGAAATTTTGAGGGCTTTATTGAATATTTTTATTTACTGTCATCTCGAACGCAGTGAGAGATCTAATGAGTTTAGATAACAAGACTCATGAGATCTCTCACTGCGTTCGAGATGACAGATTATAAGAATTCTAAGCAATACACAAAAAAATATACTCAAACTCCGAAGAGTTTGAGTATATTTGAAAATCACAAATAAAACTTTTCCTCAAGAAATTAATCCAAAGGAAAAGAATATTATCTTTTACGATAAGTTTGACCTTTACGAGCTTTTTTAAGACCGTATTTTTTACGCTCAACAACGCGTGAGTCACGAGTCAAGAATCCACCAGCTTTTAATGCTTTGTGATTAGTTGGTTCAAAAGCAACAAGAGCTTTGCTAATTCCGTGAGCTAATGCGCCAGCTTGGCCAGAAAGACCGCCGCCAGCAATGGTTGCAACAACATCAAATTTATCTTCATTCTTAGTAGCGGAGAATGGGAATCTGATGATGTTGAATAGAATTTCTCTTCCGAAATAAGTTCTAGCATCGCGACCGTTAACTTCGATTTTGCCAGTTCCTTTTTTAATCCAAACTCTAGCTGCAGCATTTTTTCTTTTGCCAGTAGCGTAAGATCTGCCTTGAGCATCAATTTTTTGTTCTCTTGGAAGAGCTTGAATTTGATTCTCGTTAATTTCGATGATTTTTTCTTTTACAATTGAAGACATATTTTGTGATCAGTTTTAGTTATTTTTTATTTTTTCTATTCATTGCAGCAATATCTAGAACTTGGGGGTTTTGTCCTTGATGCTTGTGATCAGCGCCGTTATAGATATGTAATTTAACCATGATGTCGCGTTGTAATGGTCCACGAGATATCATTCTTGAAACTGAATTTTCTAGGATTCTTTCTGGGAAATTTCCTTCAAGAATTTGTCTAGCAGTTCTTTCTTTGATTCCACCTGGGTGGCCAGTGTGCCAGTAATACATTTTATCGGCTAATTTTTTGCCAGTAAATTTGATTTTATCAGCGTTGATAACCACAACATGGTCACCACAATCAAGATTTGGTGTAAAAGTAACTTTGTGCTTACCGCGTAAAAGGTTAGCGATGATTGTAGAAACTCTACCTACAACTAGGTCTTGAGCATCAATTAACCACCATTTTCTTTCGATTTCGCTTGGTTTAGCTGTATAACTTCTTGCTACGTAAGATTGCATAAATTTTGTTAAATTCGTTATTTTATTTCTGTTAGATCTAAAGCCTTGCAAAGCTTTGTAATCAATTTATTGGAGCTCTCTTGAAAGAAAGAGAGACATTTCATCTTTGGGAAAGAGGCCGCGCATTAAAGTCGCCTATAACCAAATGTCAAATAATTTTTACTTTTAATGCTGATTGCCGAGATTCAAAGCAAGAAGGCGCTTTAAGAATTTTTAAAAAATTCTTCTCTAAGTAAGCTGAAATTATAAACATCAACATAGTTACCACGATGATAACGATGTTGGCGCAGACATCCTTCCAGCTTAAAACCGCAATTTAACAATAGGCTGTTTGAAGGTAGATTGTTTGTAGCTGTGAAAGCTTCAATTCTATTAACTGCCAATTCTTCAAAACCATACTCAGCAACCGCCGCAATGGCTTTTTTGGTAATTCCTTGGCGCCAATATTCTTTAGCTAAATCATAACTTATTTCGACGCGTCGGTGATAATTATTGTGAGAAGTTAAACCGATTGAACCGATTAACTGGTTAGTATCTTTGCGGGCGATGGCGAAATAAATTCCGTCATTATTATAAAAAACATTACGCCAGTAATAAAGTTCTCGGCGAGCTTCTTCGATAGTTTGAGGAATTTCGCAAAGGATAAATTTATTTACTTCGGGGTCGGAATAATAATTAAAAAAATCCGCCACATCTTCTTCAGATTTCTCGCGCAAAATATAATCGCCTAAATCAATTTCTGGAGGAAATATTTTTTGTGAAAAATCTCTCATTTATAAACCTTTAATGTGACTTTGAATGACGGTGAAAATCAGCACCCAACTTGATTTCTACAATTTTTACTGAACGACTATCAGAATCGATAATTTTGAATTTTAGATGATTTTTCTCAATTTCTTCACCAATTTCAGGAATGCGTTTAAATATTGCCATCACAAGTCCTCCAATAGTTTGAAAACTATCTGATTTACTTTTAATTTCGCTTTGTAAAATTTCTTCAACTTTAGAAATCTCAACTCGGCCTCCGAAATGGAAAGTTGATTCATTGATTTTTTTTATTCTGAAAAAAGAATTATCCGAAGGCAAATCATGTTCATCTTCAATGTCTCCAACAATCTCTTCCATGATATTTTCGATTGTGACAAAACCATCAACGCCACCAAATTCATCCAAAACAATTGCCACATGAACTCTTGCCATGCGCATTCTTAGCATCAAATCGATAACTTTCATCGATCCTGGAACAAATAAAATTTTGCGTAAAATTTTAGAAAGAGAAAATCCAGAATGTTCCTGACATAGAAACACAGACAAGTCTTTACTGTGAATGAAGCCGATAATTTCATCTAAAGTTTCTTTGAATACGGGAATTCTGGTGTGACCGTTATGAGTGATAATCTTTTTGATTTCTTGTAAATTGGCATCTTGGCTTATAGCAATTAAATCAGCTCTTGGCGTCATTATGCTATCAACTTTTTTTTCTCCTAAGGATGCAATATTTTTGATCATCTTCTTTTCTTCAAAGCTGATCAGCCTTTCTTTTTCATAGGTTTCAACCAAATGAGAAATTACAGAGAAAAAAGATTTTTTGGTTTTTTTGCCAAGTAAGTTGAGGAAAAAATCTAGTAATTTTTTGTGATGAGATTTGTTTCTTGGTTTTTTTGAATTGTGACTCGACGCGCCTTCCATTTGTTAAAAATTTTGTTAATATCTCAGAACTATTTAGTTCCTTTCGGCGTAAGGATTTGTAACGCCAATTTTTTTTAAGATTTTGATTTCTAGAGCTTCCATTTCTTCAGCCATTTTTTCATCTTCATGATCAAAGCCAATTAGATGTAGAATGCTGTGTAAAATTAAGTGAGTTAGATGATCGCGAAATTTCTTTTTTTGTGCAAGAGATTCTTTTTGTAGAGTTTCGTAAGAAATTATAATATCGCCCAAAAGTAAGTATTGATGAGGCTTTATAGCTTCTTTAATTCCGATTTTTCTAATTAAATTTTCATCCATTGAAGGAAAAGACAAAACATTTGTGGCTTTGTTTTTACCGCGAAATTGCAAATTCATTTTTTTGATTTGGCTGTCTGAAACTAATAAAACAGATAGTTCAAGCTCAAAATTTTTAGTAAGAATCTTTTTTAAATCGGTTAGTGGAATTAATTTTTGACAAGTTTTTTCGACAAAATTTTCGATATTTTTTTCTTCCGACCATTTTTTACTTTTAGTTACAACATCAATAAAAATCATGCTTCACAGAAGTTAAGATTAGGGCATTTGGTGAAATTTTTTGGACAGATTCTATCTTTTCCTTGTCCAGAAAAACATGCTGAATTTGAGCTGTTGCTTGCTTCGCGACATATTTCTTTGAGAGATTTTATAAAATGTCCATCAGTGTTTAAAGCTGGCACTCTTAGATAGTTTTCAGCGCCTAAGCTTAGAGCCAATTCTTTATATTGAATATCAAGTTCAACCAAAGTTTCGGAATGATCAGAGACAAAAGATATTGGTATGATGACGGGAATTTTTTTATCTATGATTGCTCTTCTTAATTCAAAATCAAGGCTTGGGCCAGTCCATTGTAGTGGCCCAACTTTTGATTGGAAGCAAACAGAGTGATCAATTTCGGCAAGAATTTCTGGTGCAGTTTGGTTTAAAGATTCTGATAAAATTTGCGCTAAATTTTCTAAAACTTTCGCAGTAGTCTGCTGAACATGGAAAACATAAGGGTCGCCGGCATCTATAATTTTTTGTGGAAGTCCGTGAGCGGAAAATAAAAAGCGAAATTCAGGAATTTTATTTTCGTAAATTTTAAAGATGGTTTGTTTGATTAAAATGGCATGAGACCTTATAAAATCTGACTGGGTTGGATAGCAGCAAATATATTTAAGATCGATATTTTTGCCAAGTAAAGTTTGTTGGTGCTGAAATTTTGTAGCAAAATCGGTTAAAGAAGATTCGCTGGTGGTGGTAGAGAATTGTGGATAAAGAGGCAGCAAAATTGCGTTAGTTGGATCATATTTCATTACTTCTTTTATAGTCTCTGAAGCAAGAGGTGGTGCGTAACGCATTGCCACAAAAACTTTAAAATCTCCCAAAAAAGATAACTCTTTTTCTAAACTATGAGCTTGGGCTAAAGTTGTTTCAAGAATTGGCGATTTGCCACCAATTGCCGCGTAAATTTTTTGGGCTTTTTTATTTCTCATGTTCGAAATAAATTTAGCTAAAAAGAAGCGAAAAGGTTGTGGCAGGCCAATAATGGCCTTATCGTTGAAGAGTCTAAAAAGAAATGGTTTTACAGCTTTTAAACTATTTGGTCCGCCTAAATTAAATAAAATTACGGCGGTTTTTTTATTTGGGTTTTTCATGTTAACGAGTTGTAATTTTTTTGAGAAATAAACTGAAAATAAATATGACGCAGAAAGTTGCGATCACGCTAGATCCCACAGCCAAGTTGTAATTATCGGCGATTTTGAAGGATAAAATTGCATTGAACAAGCCAATTATCAAACTTAAAATTAACATTTGTTTTGCCGAAAGTGCAAAAATTCTGGCGATGGCGGCGGGTAAAACTAGAAGTGCGGTCATCAATAAAATTCCGACAATTCTTACAGAAAGCGCGATGGTGATGGCCAGCAAAATTAAAAAAGACAAATTCCAAAATTGAATTTTAATGCCGTCAATTTTAGCTAAATCGGAATTGATATTGATGAGTAAAATTTTTCTAAAAGCAAAAATCACATAGAAAATGGTGATGATGAAAATGGCAAGAAGCCCCCATATTTCTTGATTCCCTACAGTTAAAATATCGCCAAAAACATAAGTGCCCAGATTGATATCTTTGTTAAAAACATCATTCAAAATTATGGCTAAAGAAATGCAAAAATAAGAAGAAATTGCGATGATTGTGTCTTTAGAAAAATAAGGATTTTTGGAAGCAAGCCCAACTAAAATGGCGAAAAATAAGGCGAAGGCGATTAAGGCGGAAATTTGATTGGCATCAAAAATTACGCCCAAAGTGAAGCCCAGAAGAATTGAGTGAGAAAGGCCGTCGCCAAAATAAGCTAATCTTTTCCACAAAACGAAGACTCCTAAAAGACTGCAAGATAAAGTGACTAGAGTTAAAGCTAAAAATGGCTTGATAAGAAATGATTCAATCACTTAGATTTTGGATATTATTGTTGGAATTTCTGTCTAAATAAGACTCTAGATTTGAGGATTAGTGGAAGCAAAGTTTTTCATATTATAAGAAGATCAAAATAATTTAAAATATTCATGTCAGATAAAGTTCATAACTCGCTTTCTTCATTTATGAAAAAGCAAATTAACCAAAAATCTAGCAAAAATTCTTCTGGCAAATCTTCTTTATTTGCGGGTGAAGGCAAAGATGATACGGATAAAAAAGACAAAACTGAAGAAGAGTTAGAACAAGAAAAGGCATTGGAAGAAGCTAAAAAAGCATCGCGCAATAAAGCTGCTGCACAGAATCAAACGGGAATGTATAAAAAGATGATATTAGAAACCGTTCTTAAATATGGTTTTGTGATTATAGCTTTTTCATTTTTCTCTTTTGCCGTTATGAAATTAGGGCCTATAGCCGCTAAATTTTTTGGCGGATTGATCCATAATCTAGTTATGGGCGTTTTTAAATAACAATTGTCTAGAAGTCATTGACTGTAGAGGCGACAGTTTGTCTGTTTGACTTTTAATTTTTGATATTTACAACGACGCCCTCGAAAAAAATAAGTGAAAAATAAGAAACAAAATATTAGCAGCTTTAACCTTGAAGCTATAATCAAAGACAAATCAAATAATCCAATGGTCAAAAAATCAGAAGCTAACCTCGGCAAAGCCAAGAGCTTGTTAGTCGGAAAGCAAAAAGAATTCTCAAAAAAAGATCTGTTACAATTTTATCAAGACATGTTGATGATCCGCCGCTTTGAAGAAAGAGCCGGACAGCTTTATGGTATGGGTTTAATTGCCGGTTTTTGTCATTTATATATTGGTCAAGAAGCAATTGCCACAGGCATGCGCGCTACTATGCAAGAAGGAGATAGAGTTATTACAACTTATCGTGATCACGGACATATGTTGTCAGTTGGATCTGATGCTAAAAAAATCATGGCAGAATTGCTGGGAAGAAAAGATGGTTCTTCAAAAGGTAAAGGTGGTTCGATGCATTTATTTGATTTAGAAAAAAGATTTTACGGTGGACATGGAATTGTTGGAGCTTCAGTTCCAATTGGCGCGGGGCTTGCTTTCGCTGATAAATATTTAGGAACTGACAATGTTACTTATTGTTATTTCGGAGATGGCGCAGCTCATCAAGGCCAAGTTTATGAAAGTTTTAACATGGCAAAAATTTGGAATTTGCCAGTGCTTTTCATCATTGAAAATAACCATTATGCAATGGGAACTTCAGTGGCTCGCTCTTCTTCAGTTGACGAGCTTCACAAGCGCGGTATCGGTTTCAATATACCGGGTGTGAAAATTGATGGAATGAATATTTTTGAAGTGATCAAAGAAGGTCAAAAAGCTGTTGATTATGTTAGATCTGGAAATGGTCCAATCATTGTTGAAATGGATACTTATCGTTATCGCGGACATTCAATGTCTGACCCTGCAACCTACAGAAGCAAAGAAGAATTAAACTGCAAAAAAGAATTAGATCCAATTGATACTTTGCGTGAACATATTTTGAGCAATAAAATTGCTTCAGAAGATGATTTCAAAAAGATCGATAATTTGATTAAAGAAGAAGTTAACGAGATCGTAGAATTTGCAAAAAACAGCCCAGAGCCTGATGTATCTGAGCTTATGACTGAAATCTATAAATAATAATTCACATGACAATTAGAAAATTAACAGTTCGTGAAGCCCTTCGTGAAGCGATGGCGGAAGAAATGAGATCTACTCCAGAAGTTTTTGTAATGGGTGAAGAAGTAGCTGAATATAACGGCGCTTACAAAATTACTCAGGGGCTTTTGGCTGAATTTGGTGCGAAAAGAGTTATTGATACTCCAATCACTGAACATGGTTTTGCGGGTATCGCAGTTGGTGCGGCTTTCGTTGGACTTAGACCGGTTGTTGAATTCATGACTTTCAACTTCGCCATGCAAGCAATTGACCAAATCGTCAATTCAGCTGCAAAAACTAATTACATGTCGGGTGGACAAGTTGGATGTCCGATAGTTTTCCGCGGCCCAAATGGCGCTGCTGCAAGAGTTGGTGCGCAACATTCACAATGTTACGCCGCTTGGTATGGTGCAATTCCGGGTTTAAAAGTTGTGGCTCCCTACAGTGCGGCTGATGCGAAAGGTTTGTTGAAAGCTGCAATTCGTGATGCTAATCCTGTAGTTTTCTTAGAAAACGAAATCACTTACGGCTTCTCTTTTGAAGAAGATTATGATGATGATCACATTGTTGAAATTGGCAAAGCCAGAATCATGCGCGAAGGCACAGATATTACAATCATCGCATTTTCTCTTACTGTAAAATATGCTATGGAAGCTGCCGAAGAATTAGCAAAAGAAGGCATTGAAGCGGAAGTTATTGATCTTCGTTCAATTCGTCCTTTGGATCGCGAAACTATCATTGAATCAGTTAAAAAAACTTCTCGCTGTGTTACTGTTGAAGAAGGTTTCCCATTCGCTTCAATTGGCAGTGAAATTGCCTCTTTATTGATGGAAGAAGCTTTTGATTATTTAGACGCTCCTGTGAAAAAACTTGCTAGTATGGATGCGCCTCTTCCTTATGCGGCGAATCTTGAAAGTTTGGCCTTGCCAAAAACTCATGATGTAGTTGCTGCAGCTAAAGAATTGTGCTATCGTAATCGCTAATTCTTAAAACAATGTTTTTATACAATTTTGTTAAAAAACATAGCATCACTAAAAGGCTGTTCGTTTCTTATGTAACAGCCTTATCAGTCGTAATTTATTTCGTCTTTTGTACAGTTTTTGGCAGCAAAGGTTTGATGGAATATTTTTCTCTCAAAAATAAAATTGCTGGAAGAGAAGCGGTCAAAAAAGAGTTATCTTCAAAAATGCAAGCTAAGCAAAATAAGGTTGATGGCATGAATTTAAATTCACTAGACATTGACCTTTTAGATGAACAAGCGCGCAAAGTTTTGGGCTATGCTGGTAAAAATGAAGTAGTGGTTTATCAAGATAAAAAATCCTCAATAAGCAAAGAATCAAACAAATGAATCAAATCTCTCTAAAAAATGAGATGTATCGCAAAGCTATGCATCTGTTACTAGTTTTTATCCCAATCTCTTATTGCCTTTTGGGTAAATGGAAAAGCATGACGATCTTTGCTGCAATCTCTACAATTGTGGTTTCGCTTGATTATATGCGTCGCACTAATCCTGCAGTAAAAACAATTTTCCTTAAAATATTCGGTTTTGTTTTAAGACCTCACGAAATTGAAGAAAATAAATTTTGCGGCGCAAGCTGGGTGGCGTTTTCAACTTGCATCAACTTTTTATTATTCAAACCTGAAATCGCGGTTACAGCTTTTTTAATTCTAGTAATTTCTGATGCATTTGCAGCAATCATTGGCAGAAATTTTACCAGCCAAGCTTTCTTTGAAAAAACTCTTTATGGATCAGCAGCATTTTTTGCTACGGGATTAATTGTTCTATTTGCCTGTGGTGGATTTTACGGAGTAAAATTCTGGTTTTATTTCTTCGGAATCTTCTCGCTTTGCATAGTTACTTTAATCGAAGCGCGTCCAAGTTTTTTCAATGTTGATGATAATTTTATGATCCCGATTTCTTTTTCGGTGATCATGACCACATTTGATATTATGTGGAATTACGCTTACTAGTTTAGCTCTTCTCGTTGTCATTTCTGCGCAGGCGGGAATCCAGTGCGATTTTATAACATAGAGGAAACTCACTTCTGAATTCCCGCCTACGCGGGAAAGACAAAAGGAGACAAAATTTTTATTTAGATGATTTTCCCTAAAGATTTTCCAGACAAGATTCGCTCGACGATTTTAGCTTCTGAGGTTGTTGGTAAGAAGGTAAAGTTAAAGTTGCGTGGCAAGGAATTTACAGGTCTGTGCCCCTTTCATAATGAAAAATCTCCCTCATTCACAGTTAACGACCAGAAAGGTTTCTACCATTGTTTTGGATGTGCGGCGCATGGTGATGTGATTAGTTTTGTGATGCAAAGTGACGGCATGGAATTTAAAGATGCTGTGATAAAATTAGCCGATGATTTTGGTATTCCAGTTCCGAAAGTTAGATTTGACGCGGCTTTAGAAGAAAAAATTGATCGCGATGTTTTGATCTTGGAAAAAATCTGCCAATTTTTTGAAAAAAATCTCATAACTCCAGCTGGCAGTTCGGCAATTTCTTACTTACAAAAAAGAGAAATTTCTGCCAATAATATCAAAAAATTTCGTTTAGGTTTCGCCCTAAATTCTTATGAAAGCCTTACCAATTTTCTAAAGTCTGAAGGATTCACCGACCTAGAAATATCAAGAACGGGCGTGATTGGCAAAAATGAACAAGGAAAATTTTATGACAAATTTAGAAATCGCATAATTTTTCCCATCACCAATAAAAAAGATCAAGTTATCGCTTTTGGTGGCCGCACAATTTCAGATGATTTGCCGAAATATTTAAATTCGGCAGAAACCGATTCCTTCAAAAAAAATCAAACTCTTTACAATTTTTTCTTCGCCCGCAAACCAATATTTTCTAAAGGTTATGCTGTGGTGGTTGAAGGTTATATGGATGCGATTTCGTTATTTATAAATGGTGTAGAAAATGTGGTGGCCGGCCTTGGAACTGCTTTGGGCCAAGAGCATTTGAAAGAATTATTTTTTACAACCGACAAAATTATTATTTGTTTAGATGGCGATTCAGCTGGAATTCGCGCTGCTAAAAGAGTTTCTGAATTGGCACTTCCTTTGATCAATGCTAAGAAAAATATCGCCTTCACTTTCTTGCCAAATGACTTGGATCCTGATGATTTTATTAAAAAATTCGGCGCCAAAGAATTAGAAAAACTTTTTCTAAATGCGACTCCACTTTCTCAAAGCCTGTTTGACTTTGCTTTGATTGAATTAGGCGCGGATAAAAAAGATAAAATAAGTGCCGAAATGAAGGCCAAAATTGAGGCCAATTTAGCGGCAAAAATTGAGACGATTAAAGATGCTACTTCCAAAAAATATTTCTCATTTTTCTTCAAAGATTTGCTTTATTCTTTAGGAAAAAATATTGGAAAAAACCTAGAGAGAACATACGAAAAAAATGAAGGCAAAAAATTTGGAAAAAACCAGAAACAACTAACTCAAAATACAGAAAGCCTTTCGAGCAAAACTTACGCCAAACCTTTAAGCAACGCTGCCGAAGCTTTATCAAAAAACATCATTTCTTTAATAATAAAATTTCCCGAATTATCTGAATTTCGCGATGATAATTTTGATATCAGAGAATTAAGATTTGCTAGCGAAGAAATGACAAATTTGAAAGAATTGGTAATCGAGTCGATAGATGAAAATAAAGGTGTGACGGCAGAAGAGATAATTCAAATTCTAGAAGAATCTTTAGAAAATATTGGAGAAGGTGGAGCTGGAAAAAAAGATGTTTCAGACTTGAAGAATGTGCTTGCAAGCATTAGTTACATTACATTAGAGTTCGCTAGAACAAAATTTAGCATCCTACTTTTGAAAGATTTATTACTTCAAGTGGATCAGCAATATAAAGAAGCTCTAAGCAGAATTGATGAAATAGAAACTCATCAAACTGCAATTACCAACCAAAAGATCAAAGAAATTTCTGATTACAAGGCATCTCTGGAACAGAAAATCTTGTCCATAGAAAAAGACCTTACCTAATATTTTTTAGAGGAAATATGGCGATAAAAAAGAAAGTTACCAAGGCTAATATGAAAAAAGCTCCAGCAAAAAAAGTTGTTGCAAAAAAGGCGCCAGTTAAGGCTGTAGCGAAAAAAGTTGTCGCAAAGAAACAAGTTAAAAAAACTGCCGTTAAAATTGTAAAGAAATCTTCTCCAGCCCCGAAAGCTAAGAGTAAACCCGTAAAGAAAGTTATTAAAAAAATGGCAAAAAAAGTAGCTTCAAAAATTGTTAAAAAAGTTCCGACCCAAAAAATTAACTCTAAACTTTTAGCTAAAGTTGTGAAAAAGGCTGTAAAGCCTGCGGCAAAAGTTGTGGCAAAAAATAAAAAAGCAGAAGTTAAAAAACCCGTAAAAGCAGCTAAAGTTGTTCTTAAGAAAAAGGATTTGAAGCCAGTAAAATCGGTGAAAGTGGTGAAAGAAAAACCAGTTAAAAAAATTAAAGAAAAAGTTGTTAAGGAAAAAGCCCCAAGAAAAGTTAGGGCTAAAAAACCTAAGCCAAATAAAGGTTCAATCAAAGATAACACCGATGCTTTGGCTGAAAAATTTCAATTAATCCAAGGCGTAAAATCGGCACTTTTACAAAAAGATGATGAAGGCAAAAAGCTTTCAAATGATTTGGCTGACAGATTGAAAGTGATGTTGGCTTTGGGTAAATCTCAAGGCTTCTTAACTTATGATCAAATTAATGAAAATATTGATTCTGATATCGATCCGAAAAAATTAGATCGCATTTTGGATATTTTGACTGAGTTCAAAATTCAAATTATCGAAAAAGAAGATGATTTAGAAAAACTTCTTGAAGAAGGATTGGCCGCGAAAGACGAAGAAAAAAGCCAAAAACGCAGTGAAGATTCGGTTAAAACTTATTTGAAATCGATGAGCAGCGTAAAACTTCTTACTCGTGAAGATGAAGTTGCGATTGCTATGCGTATTGAAGATGGAAGAAATAAAACCGTGAAGGCTCTTTATCAAAGCCCGATGTTGATGAAGCATTTTATTGAATGGTATGACGGCCTTGCTGGAGGCGCCATTTTGCTTCGTGACATTATCAGAATTGACGAAACTTACAATTCTGAGTTAGAAGAAATGATTAAAAACAGCGAACAACAAGCTGCGGAAAATCAAGAAATTCAAGCGGCTAACGAAGAAGATGTAACCGCGATTATTAACGAACAAGTTGATGCTGCTGCAGAAACTGTTGAAGAATCTCTGTTCGAAGATGAAGAACTTCAAGAAATTGATGAAAGTGTGGTTTCATTTGTTTCGATGGAAAGAATTTTGATGCCAAAAATGTTAGATTTATTCCAAAAAATCTCACAAGTTTGCCAAAAAATTCTTGATAAATCTTCAGATAAAACTCGCCAAGAAATTGAGAATGACAAAGATATTCAAAAGCTAAAAACTGAATATGAAAAACTTTCTGAAGAAGTTAGTTTCAATGATTCTTTGATCAAAGCTTTGGTTGAACAGCTTTATGAAGCTCACACTAAATTGATTGGAATGGAAGTTGAATTATTGAAACTTTCACAAAATCACAGCATTGATAAAACTGACTATTTAAAAAATTATGTTGGTTTTGAAGATGGTCATCAATGGTTAGAAAAAATCTCGAAAATTAAAGATAAAAGATGGCAAAGTTTCTATAATGAAGAAATCGAAAAAATTATCGATATTCAAAATAGAATTACCAAATTAACAAAAATCATGGGGTTAAATCTTCCTGATTTTAAAAATCTAATCAATGTGGTTAGAAAAGGCCAAAATGAAGAATTAAAGGCTAAAAAAGAAATGATTGAAGCCAACTTGCGTTTGGTGGTTTCGATTGCGAAAAAATATACCAATCGTGGTTTGCAATTCTTAGATTTGATTCAAGAAGGAAATATTGGTTTGATGCGCGCGGTTGATAAATTTGAATATCGCCGTGGTTATAAATTTTCAACTTATGCAACTTGGTGGATCAGACAAGCAATTACCCGCGCTATTGCTGATCAATCTCGCACTATCAGAATTCCGATTCACATGGTTGAAACAATTAACAAAATTGTAAAAACTTCTCGTCAACTTACTCAAGAATTAGGCAGAACGCCAGATGCGCAAGAAATTGCTGATAAGCTTTTAATGCCAGTTGATAAAGTTAGAAAAGTTCTACGCACTTCTAAAGATCCTGTGAGTCTTGAATCTCCGGTTTCCGGAGATGATGATGATAGTATTTTGGGTGATTTCATTGAAGATAAAACTGCCGTATTGCCTTTTGATGCGGCTTCACATTCTAAGTTAAAAGAAGTGACCACTCAAATGTTGTCATCTTTAACTCCTAGAGAAGAAAGAGTGCTTCGTATGCGCTTTGGTATCGGAATGGTTACTGATCATACTTTAGAAGAGGTTGGTAAACAATTTTCAGTTACTCGTGAACGCATCAGACAAATTGAAGCGAAAGCTTTGAAGAAATTACAACATCCGAAAAGATCTAAATTGTTGAAGAGTTTCTTACAAGATGCTTAAGCATTTTGTGAATGTTTAAAAAAGGAGCGGCCTTCTTAATTGGAGGGCCGCTTTTTTTGTGTTTTTTTAATAATCATAACCGGTAGCCCACGGTCTTTTAGTTCTCAGTTAACTATTTCTTGAGGAATTTTTTGCTTAAAAAAGCGGTTAGAGGCAGTAAAACCCAAATGCCTTCAAGGATAATAAAAGGAAGGCTATCAGTAACTAAAGCGTAATAAAGCAAGCACAAGCCACCGAAGAAATTCAGTAACTTATATTCGTTAGATTCACCAAAGCTGCTTCTAAATAGCGTGATTCCTAAAGCGACAACGCAAAAAAAGCTGCCTAAAATTCCGATATATAAATGCATGTAAAAATTGGATTTGAATTTTTGTAAAAATAGATCCCGAAACAAGTTCGGGATGAGGAGGGAAAGCAAGCGATTTAATTCAAAGACTCCATCATCCTGTCCGCTAAATTACGGAGTTAAAAAAAGGAGTTCAATTTCTCGAACTCCTTCTTAATTTTACTTACGAAGCCTTTTAAATCCAGCTTCTAAATCTTCTTTCAGATCTTCAAGATCTTCTAAACCAACATTAATTCTCAAGCAAGTTTTGCCGCTGTGAGGCCATTTTGTGGCGGTTCTTACACTTTCTGCGTCGAATGGTAGAATCAGAGATTCATAACCACCCCAAGAATATCCCATGCCGAAATAATGTAATTTATCAACCATTCTGGCGATTGCTTCATTAGAATATTTGCGATCTAGAATGATGGAAAATAAACCTGCAGCACCTGTGAAATCGCGTTTCCACAAAGCATGATTTTCGTCAGATTCTAAGGCAGGATATAAAACTTGAGAAACTTCTGGTCTTTGTTCCAACCACTTAGCCAAAGCCAAAGCGGTTTTGAAGCAATGATCCATTCTAATTTTAACTGTGCGCAAACCTCTTTGCACCATGTAAGAAGAAAATGGAGCTGCAGTTACAGCCATATATCTGAAGGCTTCATAGATCACTCTGAAATGTTTTTCTTGCACGGTGATTGAACCCATCATCACATCAGAATGTCCGTTAATATATTTGGTTAAAGCTGTAACCGAAATATCAACGCCGTGATCAAATGGTTTGAAGAAAATGCCGCTGGCCCAAGAGTTATCAAGGATTGTCACCACGCCCATTTTTTTGGCAATTTTACAAAGTGCAGCCACATCTTGAATTTCAAAACTCAAAGACCCTGGGCTTTCCATGAATAGAACTTTGGTATTTTTCTTGATCAGTTTTTTAATATCTTCGCCGATTCTTGGATCGTAATAAGTGGTTTCAACGCCGAATTTTTTTAAGAACTTATTGGCGAAACCACGAGTTGGAGAATAGACATTGTCAGGAATTAACATGTGGTCGCCAGTTTTTAAAAAGGCAATCAAAGCAGTGTTTATGGCAGCAGCGCCACCCGAAGTTACAAAAGTATTGTAACCACCTTCAATATCAGCAATGGCTTTTTCTAAAGCGAAGTTGCTTTGAGTTCCATAGCGACCATATTTAAGTTCGTAAGGTTCAACCAAATCATTATTGGAATAGCCTCTTTCAGCGTAAAGTAGATCTTTGAGGGTTGGAAAAACGATTGTGGAGCTTTGATAAATCGGAGGATTTACCATGCCGCCTTGTTCTTTTGGATCACGACCAGCGTGGATGATACGAGTTGCTTCACGAATTTTTTTATCCATATTTACCTCAATAAATTATCGCTTGAAAGAAGTGGTCCTAATTTTTTACCAGCCAAAATATGCACATGAAAATGTGGCACAGTTTGATGGGCATTAGAACCAATATTTGAAATTAAACGAAAGCCGTTATCAGCAACTCCGAGAAGAGTTGTGATCTCATTAACTTTTTTGAAAAAATATGAAATTTCTTCAGAATTTGCCTTAGAGGTGAAATCTATAAAATCTAAATACTCACCCTTCGGAATAACCAAAGCATGAGTTGGAGCGGCTCTAGAAATATCATGAAAAGCCAAAATTCTTTCATCTTCGTAAATTTTATTGGCAGGAATTTCTCCGCGAATAATTTTAGCAAAAATGTTATTTCTGTCGTAGCTCATATAATTATTTAGAATTTTCTACATCAGCTGCTACACGCACTTTAATCATAGCATCTGGATCATTAACTTTTCCGCTTCCAGGAGCGCCTTTTTTGATTTTATCAACAAATTCCATGCCTTTAATTACGCGGCCCCAAACTGTATATTGAGTGTCTAAAAATCTAGAATCAGCAGTTACGATGAAGAATTGGCTGTTACCACTATTTGGGCTAGAAGCGCGAGCCATTGAAACGGCTCCACGAATGTGAGGTTCATCAGAAAATTCTGCTTTCAAATCTGGCAATTTGCTGCCACCCATTCCAGTTCCAGATGGATCGCCAGTTTGAGTCATGAAACCATCAATTACGCGGTGAAATACGATTCCGTCATAAAATCCTTTGCGAGTTAAAGTTTTAATTCTTTCAACATGTTGTGGAGCAATTTTTGGCAACATTTCAATTACCACGCGACCATATTTTAAGTCTATGTAAAGGATATTTTCTAAATCTTTATTCACCTTTGTTGTTGGTGCTGCTTTTGCTGCGGTAGTCATGGAAGAAAAAATTAAAGTTAAAACGGCTAAAAAAACGGAAATTCTTTTCATAAAATTCGTTATTTTGTGAAGGTTAATTGGTTGTGAATGATGTTTTGTGGCATAGCCCGCGTTTTCTATGGTTAGAGAAAAATTTTTGCAACAGCATATTTGAAATATTTAAGCTTAAGTTGAACGAGCTTTTATGAAATTTAGAGAAGATTTTTTCTTGTTTATTCTAAGAGGATTTATAAATTTGCCCAGCTTCAAATAAATATGTTCGAGCTTCTTTTACATCTTCTGATTTTTTCAAAGAATGTGATTTAAATTAATTTTAAGGATTGTTTGCCATGTCAATTAATAAGGTGATTTTAGTCGGAAATGTTGGTCAAGACCCAGAGGTTAGATCAACTCAAGATGGTCGTGAGATTGTAAATTTCTCACTTGCAACTTCTGAAAGTTGGAAAGATAAAGCAACTGGTGAAAAGCGTGATAAGACCGAATGGCACCGCGTAGTAGTTTTCTCTCAAGGCCTAGTTGGAATTGTAAAAAACTATGTTAAAAAAGGTACAAAACTTTACCTAGAAGGTTCTTTGCAAACTAGAAAATGGACTGACAATGCTGGTGTGGAAAAATTCACTACTGAAATTGTTTTACAAAATTTTAACTCAACATTGCAAATTCTTGATTCAAGAAATTCATCTGGTGGTGATTCTTCTTATTCATCTGGCGGTTCATCAAGTCAGAAATCATCTAGAAGCAATGATGTTTTAGTTGAAGAAAATGATGATGAAATTCCGTTTTAGTCAAAAAAGATTTTTAACAAATATTTAATTTAAAAATTACCCAAATTACGCGTGAATTTGGGTAATTTGTTTTTCTTTCACAATCTCTCTCTTGAAGTTATGCCGGTAGTTTCGATCAATAAAAAAGATTATACAATTCCTGAAGGAATTACAATTATCCAAGCTTGCGAAACAGCTGGAATTGAAGTTCCAAGATTTTGTTATCATGAAAGATTGGCAATTGCCGGAAATTGTCGCATGTGTTTAGTAGAAGTTGAGGGTGGTCCACCAAAGCCTGTGGCATCTTGCGCTATGCCTGCTGTTGAAGGAATGAAGATTCACACTGACACGCCGATGGTAAAAAAAGCTCGCGAAGGTGTGATGGAATTTTTATTAGCAAATCACCCGCTTGATTGCCCAATTTGCGACCAAGGTGGCGAATGTGATTTACAAGACCAAGCCTATCAATATGGCAGCGGTAAAAGTGAATATCATGAACATAAAAGATCAGTAAAAGAAAAAGACATGGGGCCTTTGGTGAAAACCCAAATGACTCGTTGTATTCATTGTACTCGTTGTGTGCGCTTTATCACTGATGTGGCTGGAGTGCCTGAAATTGGTGCTGTTGGGCGTGGCGAAACTATGGAAATTACCACTTATTTAGAAAAATCTTTAACTTCTGAACTTTCAGGAAATGTTATTGATCTTTGCCCAGTTGGCGCGCTTACTTCTAAGCCTTATGCTTTTAAAGTTAGAAGTTGGGAATTGAAAAAAACCGAATCAATTGATGTGATGGATGCTTTTGGAAGCAATATCCGCATAGATTCTCGTGGTTTTGAAGTAATGAGAATTTTACCGCGTTTGAATGAAGAAATTAATGAAGAATGGATTTCTGACAAAACGCGTTTTGTGTATGACGGCTTGAAATATCAGCGCCTTGACAAAGCTTATGTGAAAAAAGATGGCAAATTAGTGGCTGCTGATTTTGCTGAAGCTGTGCAAGCAATTGTTGCAAAAGCTAAATCGGTTCAAGGCATTGAAATTGCGGCTTTAACTGGACAATTTTCTTCAGCAGAAGAAATTTTCGCTTTGAAAAATTTGGTTAATAAGCTTGGTTCAGACAATATCGATTGCCGTTTAAATGGTGAGAAAATTAATGCTAAAGACCGCGCTTCATATCTTTGCAATACTACAATTGCGGGCATTGAAAAGGCTGACGCTTGTTTATTAATCGGTGTGAATCCTAGAAAAGATGCGCCATTATTAAATTCTCGTATCAAAAAAAGATCTTTGAGCGGCAAAATTAAAATTGCTGCAATAGGATGTGATGCTGATTTGACTTATGATTATGAAAAGTTGGGTGATGAAGTTTCTCTTCTGCAAGACATCCTTGAAGGCAAATCAAAATTCAGCGAAGTTTTAGCAAAATCTCAAAAGCCAATTTTGGTTTTGGGTTCAGAGTTAATTTCTAGAAAAGATGGCGCGGTGATTTTGAATTTAGCCAAAAAAATTGCTGAGAAATTCAATTTAGTGAAAGATGGTTGGAATGGATTTAACCTTTTAACTAAATCGACTGGATTGATTAATGGCTTAGAACTTGGCTTTGTTTCAAGCGATGCAAAAGTTAATACTAAATCAATTTTAGAAAAAACTTCATCTAGAGAAATTAAAGTAATTTTCTTGCATGGCGTTGATGATGATATCGATTTTTCTGCACTTAAAAATTCTTTCGTAATTTACATCGGATCTCACGGTGACAACGGCGCGAAAGCTGCAGATGTAATTTTACCAGCTTGCGCTTATAGTGAAAAAGAAGCTCTTTATGTGAATTTGGAAGGTCGTGTGCAATTAAGCGCGCAAGCGGTTTTTGCTCAAGGTGAAGCCAAAGAAGATTATAAAATTATTTTAGAATTAGCGCAAAATTTAGGTGTTGATTTGGGATATAAAAATCTTGTTGAGCTTAGAAATGCTTTGATTGCGGCTAATGCAAATTTTTCTAATTTGGACAAAGTTATAAAAGCTGATTGGATTAATTCGACTAATATTTCTGAAGAGTTAATTACAGAAAAATTAACTGCCAAGGATTATAATTTCTATTTGACGAATCCTATTGCTAGAGCTTCTCGCACTCTCAATAAGTGTGGAAATTAGCTTTAAGTTTTAAGGAAAATTACAAAATAAAATGCCCAAGTTCTTAAAGACCTTGGGCATTTTTTTGTGTGTAAGTAACAACAAAAATGCGTTATACCAAACTAAAGATATTTAGTTTGGTATATACCAAATAAACTATTTCTAGATTTGGTATTTATAATCCAAACTAACTTCATCTTTTTGACTAAAAATTGCAAAAAGCCTCAAGTTGTATGAGTATACAACTTTCATTTTTTACAATTTTTATCTCAAAAATATTTTGTTAGTTCGGACTATAAATAGTTTATTTGGTATAGTTCCTTGACTGATGTAATAATATTCAAGAAAAGCCAAACCACCTGAACCGCTTGGAATTAGCGAGCTAGTTCCAATATTAAAAATTCCGCAACCACCAAGCACAAGCCAAAGCTTCATTGGCAGAAATTGAAAGCAGCATGAATGCGGCAAGGAAAGATTTTTTAAAATTTTTTATAAAAGAAGTATTTGTTGGTAAGTTGGCTGATTTTTATTCATCAGCTAATTTATATTCAAAGCGATTCTTTGAGGTGGGACAATTTGTCCAGCCTGCCAAAGGGTGCTTTTATCAATTAACTTTTCTAAGATTGTCTAAATGGAAAATATCTTCTCACAAAATGCTAATAGAAAAAATCTTCTGCAACTAATTTGGCTGCGCTTAATTGCGATATTTGGCCAAGTGGCAACCATTCTTTTTGTCTATTTTTTCTTAAAAATTTCTCTACCTTTAAAGCAGATGTTTGGCGTTTTGTTGGTGCAAACTGCCATAAGTATTTTCAGTTTTTATCGTTATAAATCACAAAAAAATATCTCTGATAAAAGCCTATTCATCGAACTGCTATTTGATGTGGCGGCCCTTACCGCGCAGCTTTATTTAAGCGGTGGAATTTCTAATCCATTCATTTCTTTATTTCTTCTTCAGGTAATTATTTCGGCAATTTTGCTGAAAAGAATTTATGCATGGTTTATCGGCAGCATCACAATTTTTTGTTATGTTTCTTTAAGTTTTAACTATCGCGAACTCCACGAATTACATCATCACGAAGGTGGCAATTTTTTTAATCTGCATTTGCACGGCATGTTAATTAGTTACATTTTTGCCGCTGTTTTATTGCTGATTTTTGTGACTAAAATTATCAGAAATCTAAAAGAAAGAGACCTCAATATTAATTTGCTAAAACAGCGCTCAATAGAAGAAGAACAAATTGTGCGAATGGCTTTATTTGCTACCTCTGCGGCTCATGAATTAAGCACGCCGCTTTCTACAATTTCGGTGCTTTTAAATGATTGGAAAGAGATTAGTTTTTCAGGTTCAAAAGAAGATTTATTGCAAGATATTGAAGTGATGGAATCGCAGCTTAATCGCTGTAAAAAAATTCTTTCGGACATACTTTCTTCTTCCGGAAAAGTGCGCGCAGAATCGGCTAGAATCTTGCCGATTAAAGAGGCGTTTGAGGCAGTGCTTAAAGAATGGAAAGAATTAAGAAATCCCCAAAATTTACTTTATAATTTCACTGGAGAATTGGATAAAAAAATTATTTTAGACGACACTTTAATTCAGGCTTTTTTCAATATTTTTGACAATGCTTTAGAAGAATCTGTTGATTGGATTTCGATTAATATTTCTGTGACAAAAGATGAAATAAATATTGCTGTAGAAGATCGTGGCAATGGCTTTGATAGCAAGATTCTGCAAGAAATTGGCAAGGCCAATATCACTACAAAAAATGGCAATGGTTTGGGACTTTTTTTAGCAATTAATACTTTGCGTAGATTTGAAGGAATTTTGCAGATTAAAAATCTTGAGAAAGGCGCAAAAGTTGAAATAAAAATACCCACAAAAAATTTATAACCAGAAATTTATGACTTCAGAATCTATGGCAGAATCTATGGCAGAATCTATAAAAAATTATCAGACAATTCTGATTGTCGAAGATGATAAAATTTTAGCAGAAAGTTTGGGCCGATCTTTCTCAAGACGCGATTACCAAGTGCAAATTTCTCACAATGTGAAAGAGGCAATTTTGGCGCTTAAAAATTTTCATCCAAGATTTGCGGTGGTAGATTTAAAGATGAATGGTGAATCTGGTTTAGATTGTATCAAAGCTTTGCATGAATTTGATAATTCGATAAAAATTGTCATGCTTACGGGATATGCCAGCATTACAACCACAATAGAAGCGATTAAACTTGGAGCTTGTTATTATTTAGCCAAACCTGCCAATGTTGATGCCATAATTGCTGCTTTTAATGGTGAAAATCTTGAGAAAAAAGCGCTAAATACCAGCAAAAAAACTTCAATCAAAAACATTGAATGGGAATATATTAACCAAACTTTGCAGGAAGTTGGATTTAATATTTCCAAAGCTGCGCGCATTTTAGGAATGCATCGTAGAACGCTAGCCCGCAAGTTAGAAAAAAGAGGTTTGCAAAGTTAAAAATAATTAAGTTGCAAAATTATCTCGCGTCAATAAATTGCCGCGCTCCTCGAAACCGTCTGAATTCAGGTTGTCTAAATATCTTAACGACACCGAATTACTTTTAAGTTTTTTGATTAAATAATTTCTAAATAAATATGTTGAAAATTCGCCTTTCTAGAGCGGGCAGAAAAAATCTTCCTTTCTATCGCATTCTTGTTACAAACCACACTTCTCCTAGAGACAGTAAGTTCCTTGAAAAAGTAGGTACTTACAATCCGCTTCTAGCTGATGACAAAACAAAAGTTACTATTGACAAAGAAAGAATCGAACATTGGCTTTCTGTTGGTGCACAACCAACTGAGAGAGTTGCTGGATTCTTAATCGCTCTTGGCGTTAAAGGTGCTGAAAAATATAAGCCTGATTTCGCTCCAAAAGCTAAAGGTTCAAACATGAAGAAAAAAGCTTTAGCTGCTGCTAAAAAAGAAGCTGATGCTAAAGAAGCTGCAATTGCTGAAGCCGCTGCTGCAGTTGAAGCTAAGGCCGCTGAAGCCGCTGCTGCAAAAGTTGCTGCTGAAGCTCCAGTTGCTGAAGAAGCTGCTGCTTAAGTTTCAAAATTTACTTTTAGAAAAGCCATGTTCACTTAAATGTGGCCATGGCTTTTTTATTACTTTTTATTTGGGCTGTTAATTTTACAAATCCCGCCAGATGACATTTAAACTTCCCGCTGAAATTCTAATTGCTACCGGAAATCAAGGTAAATTTGTTGAGATTCGTGATCTTCTTAATCAGGTTAATATTAAAGCAATTTCAACCTTAGAATTTAACCTTGAAGAGCCAGAAGAAACTGGTCTAACATTTGCTGAAAATTCTCTGCTTAAAGCCAAATATTATGCTAAAAAAACCAATCTTTTTTCTTTGGCTGATGATTCGGGATTATGTGTTGAAGACTTAAATAACGAGCCGGGAATTTACTCAGCGCGATTTGCTAAAAATGCTGAAGGCGAAAATGATTTTAATTTTGCTTTTGAAAAAATTGCCAAAAATTTACGCGAAAAAAATATTGATTTAACTAAAAAACCACGCGCTCATTTTATTTGTAATCTAGCGCTTTTTGATCCGAAAACAGATTTTGCTATTTCTTTTGAAGGAAGAGTTGATGGAAGTTTAACTTTTCCAACTCGCGGAAATAAAGGCTTTGGTTATGATCCAATTTTTATTAAAGACGGCATGGATCAAACTTTTGGTGAAATTGATGCTAAAATGAAAGATCAAATTTCTCATCGCGGTGATGCTTTTGCCAAGCTTTTAAAATGGACGAAGCAAAGTAACTTGTAAAAACCAATTTTAATTCTTATCTCAGAAGTTCATCTGAGATAAAATGCACTGTCATCTCTCACTGCGTTCGAGATGACAGAAATTATTTTTAAGAACCAATAAAACATGGCACAAAAAAGAGATTATTACGATATTTTAGGCGTTTCTAAAAATGCTTCGGCAGATGAGATTAAAAAATCTTATCGCAAATTAGCTATGCAACATCACCCAGACCGCAATCCGGGAAATAAAGAGGCTGAAGCTAAATTTAAAGAAGCCACAGAAGCTTATGAAATTCTAAAAGATGATCAGAAAAAAGCGGCTTATGATCAATATGGTCATTCAGCTTTTGGTCAAGGTGGCGGCGGTGGACATGGTGGAGGCCAAGGAGGCGGTTTTGATGGTTTCGATTTCAATGATATTTTCAGTAATTTCTCTGATATTTTTGGTGATGCAGGCGCAAGACAAGGCAAAAAAAGAAGCTCGGCTGTTCGCGGTTCAGACATTCGTTATAATTTAGAAATTTCTTTGGAAGAAGCCTTCCGCGGAACTAATGAAACAATTTCATTTTCAATTCCAACTTCTTGCAGCACTTGCAGCGGAAGTGGTGCACAAGGTGGTGAAAAACCAGCAGAATGCGGCAATTGTAAAGGTTCTGGAAAAGTCAGGGCGCAACAAGGTTTCTTTATTGTAGAACGCACTTGCGGATCATGCGCTGGAACTGGCCAAGTAATTAAAAATCCATGCAAAACTTGTCGCGGCGACGGCAGAGTTAATAAAGAAAAAACTCTTGTCGTAAAAATTCCTGCGGGCGTTGAAGAAGGAAACAGAATTAGACTTACTGGCGAAGGTGAAGCTGGAGTTAGAGGTGGTCAGGCGGGCGATTTATATGTGTTTATCACAATTCGTAAGCATCAGTTTTTTGTCAGAAAGGGGGATCATATTCATTTTGAAATTCCGCTTAAATTTACCACCGCAGCTCTTGGCGGCAGTATCGAAATTCCAACAATTGATGGCGATAAAGCTAAATTGCAAATTCCAGAAGGTGCGCAAAATGGTGATCAATTCCGCTTAAAATCGAAAGGTATGAGTGTGATTAATTCTGGTGGTAGAAGAGGAGATATGTATGTGAAGGTGGAAATTGAAACTCCAGTGAAACTTTCTAGTGAAGAGCGCGAGTTGCTTCAGAAGTTGGATAAATTGATGCAAAATAAAGCGAGCAATCCGAAATCAGAAAGTTTCTTTAAGAAGGTGGCGGATATTTTTTCTTAGGTAAAATTTATAGTTTAACCCCAGTCGCGCTTAAGCCAAACCCAAAAGATTCAGACAAACACTGGGTTTGTTAGGGTTTAGCATATAAGCAAGCAGCGAGGAGAGAATGTTGGTAAAATAGTTGATTTTAGATCGGTATTTCGTGTGAACAAGATGTCGGAAATCTTTTAATTGTCCAAAAATTGTTTCGATAATTCCGTGCCTTCTTAACAGAAACTTATTCGCTTCAGAAATTGGTTTTGGCTTCATGTTTTGTTGAACTTTCGTAATCAGATGAAGACCTTGTTTCAATAGCTCTGAAGCTGTTTTATCTGATAGATAACCCCTTATCTCCAAACAAAAATCCACTTAGATTCTTGGCTAATTTTGTCGTCATATTTTGATCAGAAATATTTCCTTTTGTAATTGCAAAAGAAATGATTTACTCGCAAACATTTATTTTATTTGAGCGAGTTGTAATCGCTGCGCTCTTGTCTCCCAAATGATTTGTGATTAAATGAAGTTTAAATCCGTAGAACCAGCCACAGCTTGAAACACCTCTTGCAGCTAATCCTTTAAAAGTTTTATGACGATAGATTCTTTGGTTTTTGTAAACTTCTAAAAAAGTAGAATCGATGTAATAAACATCAGTTTTTTGCGAGGTTTTTTCGGTTAAATATCTCATCAAAACATTCATTAAAATCAGAGCATTTCTTTGTAAAAAGACGAATCTTTTGTAGCTGGGAATTTTAGGAAAAAATAATTTCAAATTCTCAAATGAGTTTAAATAAAAATGCTTGAAACACTTGAATCCGGAAAGATTAAACCAAATCAAAATAACCATAATTTCCGCTTCAGAAATTCGATCTCTTCTGAATCTAAATTTTTTTCTTTCTCCGTCTTAAATCAATCTTTTGTGATATTCGTAAAAAAATTGGTTGCAGAAGTCGTCAATTAAACAAAAGATTGAAGTCAATTGCATCTCAGTCATTTATACCAAATAAACTATTTATAGTCCGAACTAACAAAATATTTTTGAGATAAAAATTGTAAAAAATGAAAGTTGTATACTCATACAACTTGAGGCTTTTTGCAATTTTTAGCCAAAAAGATG
>Ga0114975_10000084_pt1 | contig 60899 bp, 49 predicted proteins | sample S_130626_EF_Meta_FD_87031 | JGI IMG/M metagenome (GOLD analysis project Ga0114975, IMG submission 87031) | Freshwater microbial communities from Lake Simoncouche, Canada to study carbon cycling - S_130626_EF_MetaG | ecosystem: Environmental > Aquatic > Freshwater > Lake | place: Lake...
CCCGTGGCTGGCGTTGCTTACATTGGTATTATTGCTGCTAATAAACTCATCGGTCTTAGCAAGTATACCCGCATTGCTCAATGGTGTGCCCGAAGAGGAACTTTACAAGAAGAACTTTGTAATGATATTGCCCGTGAAATTAGCAAAGCTACTGATTCCAAAAACGTAGCAGTCTATGTGCAGGCAGTGCATGGCTGTTGTGAAAACCGAGGCATTATGGCACACTCTAGTCTAACACAGACTACAGTACTCAAAGGCACATTCAAAGACGATCCTCATACAAAGAAAGAGTTCTTTGACAACATCAAACTGCAACAAGAGTTTGCACCACGATGAAATACATTACTAACAAGTTTGACAGCGTTCGCTTGCCAGTTGAACCTGGGTTGTTAGAGTGGTTGCAGGAACAATATCCTGCATCAAAATACTTTATTAAGGAAACCTAATATGGGGCAAGCACATACTGTAACAAAAGTAGTAATTGTCGGCGGTGGGACTAGTGCATGGTTAACTGCTGCCATGTTGTCTCATCGAAAACCACATTATGAAATTGTTGTAGTTGATAAAGAAATTGGGGCGTCTGTCGGAGTAGGTGAAGGTACAATATTAGGTTTTGCTAATAATATGCATCACTGCGGATTTAATATTGAAGACTGGTTTTTTGAAATTGATGCAACTTATAAATCGGGAATTTTATTTCCCGGATGGACAACCGATAGATCAGATGTATGGCATCCGTTTTTTTATTCTCAGTATCCAGGAATGCCATTATCATCATTTGACTTGTGGTCTCACTATCAAGAGTTAGATATTAAAACTAATGTTTTAAAATTATACAATATTTCAGTCAATTTTAATAAAATTGATAAAGATAATTTATTGCATTATGCATATCATGTTAACTGCGGGAAATTAGTTTCATTTATACAAGAAAAAATTGTTAATGTAAGAAAAGTAACAAGCATTAAATCAGAAGTTATCGATGTACATCGTACAAATAATAATATAACTAATCTAATACTAAAAGATGGGCAAGAAATAACCGCAGATCTATTTGTCGATTGTACAGGGTTTAAAGGCATGTTAAATGAAATGCCAGATCGAGTAACCCTTGAAAATCGACTATGGTGCGATACTGCCATTGCTGGGCCTGTTCAATATATCGACAAAGATAAAGAAATGCACCCGTATGTAGTTAACGAAGTAGTGGACCACGGGTGGCTATGGAAGATTCCTATCCAATCACGCATAGGATCAGGATTAGTATTCAATCGAAGTATAACTAGCGTAGATGAAGCAACGGAGTATTTCTGCAAGTATTGGGGTGATCGAATTTCTAAAGAAAATCTAAAAGTTATCGATTGGACTCCTTTTTATAATAGGAATATGTGGCACGGTAATGTTGTTAGTATAGGATTAAGTGCCGGGTTTATTGAACCATTAGAAAGTACAGGCATTGCTCTAATTACAAAAGGCATATACGAAATGCTAGACCGATTAGAGCAAGACTATTATACAGATCAAGATATTGATTTATTCAATTCAAGATTAATAGTGTCATTTGAAGAATCAATTGACTTTGTTAGTATGCACTATATGGTTGCTGATAAAAACACACCTTTTTGGAATTGGGTTAAAGATACTAGATTTAAATCTGATGCTCAAAAAATATATGAAGATAAACTAGCTAACTCATATCTATTACCTTTTGAAGGTAGAGGATCTATATTTGCTGGCTATAATTGGTTTTGTATATTAATACAACTAGGATATACTGTTGGTAAGAAAAATGTTTCACCGTTGAATAATCTACAAATTAAACAACTATTATCTCTTCATAAAAATGAAGAATTAAACAAAACAAATTCAGTTCTTCATACAGAATACTTAGAATTATTGCGTAATAAAATTGAACCTTTCTTTTTATTACCTGAGCATCGAATACACAAAGGAGAATAATGATGAATAAATTTATAGAATGGTTCGAACGTAATCGTAAATCAATTGGCTATGTAGTTGGTGGTGCTAACTTAGGGTCAGGTATCGGGCAAATTGCCAAGGGTGATGTTGCTAACGGTGTAATGATGTTAATATTAGGACTAGCAATAGTAGTAGACACAAGGATGTTCAAATGAGTGTATATCTAATTAAACCACTTGAAAAGAAAAGCATTATCTATCATGTAGAGATGTTCCGTGAGAATTCTGATGGTACTACAAGTTGGTTTAACATTGACGAAACATATCGTTGGGGTCAAGGCTTTATTGAAAAAGATATGGACTGCAATCTTCCTTGGGAAGGTGATACAGTAGCATACACTAAAACTGATGCAGGTTGGGGTTGTGAGTTTGACGACAGCATTAGCGTTGATTGGGAATTCAGCGATGATATTAGTGAACTTGAACAACAAGAATTAAAAGAAGCATACTACGAAGGTGGTGCCGGATGGCTCTACGATGGCGAGCATGATTGGCAAGAAGAAGATGCCGCAGTACATATCATTGCACCATTCCAGGTCAGCTTATGCGAAGACGATGGCACCGTTATTGAAGAAAACGTAGTATTAAAAGATCGTCCTAAGTTTGAAACAACAAGCACTTGGCCGTTTCCACCAAAGGAAACAGAATGACTACTGCTAAAGAAATAACCGATACATTAATTTATCGTGCAAAAAATATACAAGAATTTGTAGTAGAAAGACCTATGCTAAATGTACCCAGAGGTGTTGTTAAATTTAGTTTCCAACACACAGCTGGTGAAAAGTACGCCCGTATTTTTGTACCAGCGTTAACACAAGAAGAGGCTGAACAGATGGTTGACGAATGGTTCCAGGAGAATGTATAATATGAAATGGTTTAAAAAATTAGTAGCCAGTTGGGCACATCAAGGTAATAACTACGCCGAAGTAGAAAATATGAAAACTAGTAGAGGACTAGTTAGAGGAAACGATGTTGAAGCTGTATGCGGTGACGATCCTGTATTAAACTTCAAAGTCTATTCGGCAGTAGGTGGCAAGGTTGTAGAGTTTAGACGATATGATCGAAAAAGTGATCGCAATGATTCTACCACTTACATTATAACTAATGATCAAGACTTTGGTGATCGAATTGCTAAGATTGCAACAATGGAACAAATTAAATTATGAGTAAGATTAAAATTGCAGAGTTATTTTATAGTATACAAGGCGAAGGACGCTATATGGGTGTCCCGTCTGTTTTTCTGCGCACATTTGGTTGCAACTTTAAATGTGCCGGCTTTGGTATGCCTCGTGGCGAACTGAGTACAGAAGTTGAAACAATTTCCTTTGCTCATAGCAATACTCCTTATAAAGACTATAAAGACTTACCACTTGTAAGTACAGGCTGTGATAGCTACGCTAGTTGGCATTCCGACTTTAAAGATCTAAGTCCAATGCTTACTACAGAGGCAATTGCAGATCGCATTTGTGAAATTATTCCTTACGGTGAGTGGAAGGATGAACATCTTGTTATTACAGGTGGTGAGCCATTGTTAGGTTGGCAACGTGCTTATCCCGACTTGTTAGATCATCCTAAAATGGCAGGTCTTAAAGAGATTACGTTTGAAACAAACGGTACTCAGAAACTTACTCCAGAGTTTAAGCAATATTTAGATACATGGACAGGTTTGCCTAAACAGCGACGTGAGATTACATTTAGTGTTAGTGCCAAACTTCCATGTAGTGGCGAAAAGTGGGAAGAAGCAATTCTTCCAGAAGTAGTTTGCGAGTACGAAGAAGTCGGTACAGCATACTTGAAGTTTGTCATTGCTACTGAGGATGATTTTGATGACGCAGTAACTGCGGTAATTGAGTTCCGCAAGGCAGGGTTTAAAGGACATGTTTATCTAATGCCAGTTGGGGGTGTAGAAAGTGTTTACGCACTGAATAATAAGAACGTGGCATTATTGGCAATGAAACATGGATTACGCTATAGTGATCGATTACAAGTGCCGCTATTTAAAAATGAATGGGGTACCTAATGAAAAACTTTTTTAAGAAACTTACTGGCTTAGATAAGCTAGAAGAAAAACTTGAGCAAACAAACAATCTTATAGCCGAAACTGAAAAGAAAGCAGAAGAGGCTGTTAAGGCAGCAGAAGAAGCTAAAGCTGCCGAATTGCTAGCAAAATCAACTCCAAAAGAACGTGCTACTGCCAAAGGCGAACCTTGGGTAAGTGTATTGGATACTCACGTTAATAAAGATAATATTCGTAATGGATTTTTTGAGCTTGACTGGAACGACCTGTTTGTGTTACAATTGAAACAAGCAGGATATGGATTTGACGGAGATCCTGACGAAGAGATTGTAGATCGTTGGTTCAGAGACATAGTCCGAAATATGTTAGCTGAAGAAGGCCAAGATACTACACGAGGTGCAGGTTATATTAACGTGGTTCCGATCACAAAAGATAAATCAGAGGTTTCATGACATATATTTTAGTTGATACTGCTAACACGTTTTTTCGTGCTAGACACGTGGTGCAAGGATCTGCCGATATTAAACTCGGTATGGCATTTCATATTACATTTAACAGTATCAAGAAGGCATGGCAAGACTTTGGTGGTACTCATGTAGTGTTCTGCCTCGAAGGTAGATCTTGGCGTAAGGACTTTTATAAGCCTTATAAGGCCAATCGTGCTGAAACTCGTAGTGCGATGACTATTAAAGAACAAGAAGAAGATAAGTTGTTCTGGGAAGCATTTGATGAGTTTAAAAACTTCATTACTGAAAAAACTAACTGTACAGTATTGCAACATAAACAACTAGAAGCAGACGATTTAATTGCTGGCTTCATTCAGATGCATCCAGAAGCAAAACATGTTATCATTAGCACAGACGGAGATTTTGCTCAGTTAGTAAGCCCCACTGTTAGTCAGTATAACGGTGTAGGTGACCTACACATTACACATGAAGGCATCTTTGATGCAAAAGGTAAACCCGTTAAAGATAAAAAAACAGGAGAACCAAAGCCTGCACAAGATCCAGAATGGATGCTGTTCGAAAAATGTATGCGTGGTGATACCAGTGATAATGTCTTCTCGGCGTATCCAGGTGTGCGTACTAAAGGTACAAAAAACAAAGTTGGTCTTATGGAAGCGTTCGCGGATCGTAACTCCAAAGGATATTCGTGGAACAATCTCATGCTTCAGAGGTGGGTCGACCACAACGGCGATGAACATCGTGTACTAGATGACTACCAACGTAACGTACAACTATGCGATCTTACTGCACAGCCGGCAGAGATTAGAAATCTTATTGAAGAAACTATTAATACCAATGCAGTGCCTAAAACGGTTGACCAAGTTGGTATTCGTATGTTAAAATTTTGTAATACATGGGACATGAAAAAGATTGCTGATAACATTCAGCAATATGCAGTCCCATTTCAGGCGAGGTATGTAAAATGAATTTAAAAGCAAAACCCATTGTTGATGGAAAATTTTGGATTGTAGAAAACGATGGTGAGAAAGTTGCTATCCTACATAAGAAAGAAAACAACAAGTTTATGTTGAGCTCAAAAGATGGAGAAATATATTTTTCTAAAAAAGATGAGCTAACTAAAAAGTTTGGTAAAGACTTTTTTCAAATTAGCGACAAAGTTAACATTACTCATGAAGAAGTCCGTGATGTATATGATTACCCGACTAGCTGTAGACCGTATAACCCAGTCTTTAATGTGCAAAGAAAATTGCCATTGTTTACTAAGAGTCAAGCTAGTAAAAGTTTGTATTGTGCAGGATATTACACAATTAAATTTGACAAAGGTTGGGTTAAAAGTTTCTGCCCTAAACTAATTACTGTTGAACGATACCCAACTAGAGGCCCGTTTAAAAGTGAACTTGAAATGAAACAGGTGCTGTCAAATGCCAAGTCCGATTAATACAGTTCCTATTCAGCAATTTATACAGCAGGTAAAAGCTGCCGATATGACTCAGCAACGTGAGATTAAAATAGATATAAAAACTGCCAAAGCATTAGCATACTGTTTAGGTGAAATTAGTGCTAAATTGCTCGAAGATTACGATACAGTGTTTCGACGATTAGAATCGAGTGCGGGCGGTACTGTTACAGTTCAAATGGATGGTGGTGGATTTTCTACCAATTAATTGATAAATATATGCGTACTTAATTTAAGGGCGCATATATGTCAAGACCTAAACCTACTGTTCTATTAGAATACATTAACAAAAAGAACTATAAGAGCGAGCAAGTTCTTAACGCAGAGGCTATCTGGGCAGTATTCTATAAACAAGAGCCGTTTAATTTAAAATCAGCAAGTAGCATTACTAGCTATCCTGGTCCTAAATACAAGAAAGTCTCGTTTAGCAATCCCGGACATGCACACAATCTTGCAAAAAAACTCAATCAAATGTTTAATTGCAATGACTTTGAAGTAGTTAAACTGACATCCGGCGAAATCATCAAATGATTTCAAAAGAAACTTACACTAAAATTTTCCTGCAACAAAAGGAAAAAAGTACAGACAGTGCCAATGTCAAGCATCACATGTACAAATGGTGGCAAAGTCATAGATCAAAAGAATCCGGAGGACTACGATTGAGCGAAGAAGGATTCGAATTCTTAACTGAAGAATTGGGTTTGAAAAATTACGAGATTCCGTTTACAGAACCAATCGAACTAAGCCCCCAAACTATTATATTTTTTGATAGATCAATGGACGGCCCATATTTTCTCACAAACCAAAGTATTACTGTATTTTCCGAAAAAAAATCTTTTGAGCTGTACATGTTTTCGGACGATATTCGAAAATATGGTCTAGTAAAAGCAATGAACGCCCAAAACAAAGATAGCCAAACGGACGAAAATTCCTAAAAAATCAGTTGACGAGGTAGCTGTTAGGCAGTATAATAGATACATAGACAGTTAAACTTCAACGCTTTTTTAACCCAGGAGTATTTATGAGCGAGATCCTTTCACGTACAGTTGGCCCTAAAGCCGCTAAGAAATCCCTTCGTCGTGCTTTTAAAGCCAATCGTCCGTTGTTCCTGTGGGGTCCTCCAGGAATTGGTAAGTCCGATATCGTTAAGCAGATGGGCGAAGAGCTCGAAGCTCACGTCATTGACATCCGTTTGAGCTTGTGGGATCCTACAGATATTAAAGGTATTCCATTCTTCAATAGCACTACTAACAAAATGGAATGGGCTCCTCCTACTGAATTGCCCGATGAAACTATGGCAGCTAAGTACAAGAAAATTATCTTGTTCTTGGATGAAATGAACAGTGCGGCACCTGCTGTACAGGCAGCGGCTTATCAATTGGTGTTAAACCGTAAAGTTGGTACTTATCGTTTGCCCGACAATGTTTTGATTGTTGCCGCTGGTAATCGTGAAACTGACAAGGGTGTTACATTCCGTATGCCTGCTCCGTTGGCAAACCGTTTTGTTCACTTGGAAATGAAAGTTGACTGGGACGACTACTTTGGGTGGGCTACAGAAAATCGTATCCACCGTGACGTTGTTGGCTTTTTGACCTTTAGCAAGAAAGACCTGTACGACTTTGATCCTAAGAGTGCATCACGTGCCTTTGCTACTCCACGTAGCTGGACCTTTGTATCCGAATTGTTGTTTGATGACGAAGAAGATACTGACACATTAACTGATTTGATCTCGGGTGCAGTTGGTGAGGGCTTGGCAGTTAAGTTTATGGCTCATCGTAAGATTAGCTCAAAGTTGCCAGATCCTACAGATATTTTGGCAGGCAAAGTTAAGAAAATGGACACTAAAGAAATCAGTGCTATGTACTCTTTGACTGTGTCATTGTGCTATGAATTGAAAGATGCTAGCGACAAAGGCGACAAGAAGTTCAACGATAAAGTTAATTACTTCTTTCAGTTCATGATGGATAATTTTGAAACTGAATTGGTTGTTATGGGTACTAAACTTGCACTGACGCAATATCAATTGCCATTGGATCCAGATGAGATCACCTGCTTTGATGACTTCCATACCAAATATGGTAAGTACATTGCGGCGGCTACAGAAAAGCATTCACGCTAATTTGAGCTAGCGCCAGTTGACAGGAGCTTCGGCTCCTGTTATAATATATACATACAGTAAATATTTAGGAGCAGAAATGACAAGTTATTTAGACCCAATTGTTGACAAAATTGTTGTTGCACGAGTTGGATTGCTGTTGCGCCATCCGTTCTTTGGCAACATGGCTACTCGTCTTAAAATTGAAGATGCTACAGAATGGTGTGCTACTGCCGCCACAGACGGACGTCACTTGTATTACAATCGAGACTTTTTTGCAGACTTGACTACCAAGCAGGTTGAGTTTGTTGTTGCACACGAAATCCTGCATAACGTTTTTGAGCATATGCTCCGTGTAGAAGGACGTGATCGTAAGATATGGAATATTGCCGCTGACTACTCAGTTAACGGTACGTTAGTCCGTGATCGTATCGGCGAGTCTCCTCCAAAGATTAAAATCTTCCACGACACTGCTCACTACGGCAAAAGTTCAGAACAGATCTATGATGAGATCTATGACACTATGGACGATCAAGAACTCGAAGCTCTTGGTCAATTGCTTGACGAACACATTGATTGGGAGAAGGAAGGCAAAGGTCGCCCTGCTTACTCAAAAGAAGAACTCAAGCAAATCCGTGATGAGATCAAAGAAGCTATGATGACAGCGGCGCAGGCAGCGGGTGCGGGAAATGTGCCTGCAGAGATTGGTCGTATGATCAAAGAGCTTACTGAACCTAAGATGAATTGGCGTGAAATTTTGCGTCAGCAAATTCAAAGCACTATTAAGAACGATTATACTTTCATGCGTCCTAACCGCAAGGCATGGCACATGAGTGCAATTTTGCCAGGCACTAACTATGCTGAGACAATCGATATCTGTATTGGTATTGACATGAGCGGTTCAATTGGTGATGATCAAGCTAAGGACTTTATTAGCGAGATCAAAGGCATTATGGAAGAATACAAAGACTACAAAATTAAATTGTGGTGCTTTGATACTAAAGTCTACAATGAAGCAGATTTTGACGGGTACGGTGAAGACATTATGGAATACGAAGTCAAGGGCGGGGGCGGTACCGAGTTTGATGTTAACTGGGATTACATGAAAGCTAATGATATTCAACCTAAGAAGTTTATCATGTTCACAGATGGCTATCCTTGGGGCTCATGGGGCGATGAGAATTACTGCGATACTGTATTCATCATCCATGGCAATAATACTATTGTTCCACCTTTTGGTGCTCACGCATACTATGAGTCTAGTGATAAAACTTGATCCTGACGCATTCAGTGCCGGTCAAATTGAAAGTAAGATTTGGGCGGCACGTGAATTAGAAACAGTAGTGGCTCACCTAAAAATTGAGCCACTTCGTATTGCTATCCTAGGTGGGTGGTATGCCCTACTGCATTTTATTTTGCAATCTAGAGAACGTGTTAATGTTGAATATTGTAGGTCGTACGATATTGACCCGGGGGTGTGCATGGATGCAAATCTTATCAATAACACTTGGGAAATTAAAGACTGGCAATTTAGATCATTTCCTAGAGACGCAAATAACGCTACATACGACGATAATGTGAATTTAGTTGTTAATACATCAACAGAACATTTTATCAGTAGGGAATGGTATAATCGTATTCCTGCTGGTACCCTATGTTTATTTCAAGGTAATGATCTAATCATCGATGATCACGTACAACGTCCAGAAAGTTTAGAACATTTTAAATCTCTCTGGCCGCTTAAAGAACTGTATAGTGGCTCACTACATTTTGATTTTAAAGATGCACCCTACACTAGACACATGACAATTGGTTACAAATAATGGCATTAAAAAACGGTAAACCTAATGCGCTTAATGCATTGGATTTAAGAAAAGTAACATTTCCAGCAAAACATTTTCATTACACCCTATTAGAAAAATATACTCCTACATATCATAAAACAATAGATACGTGGATTTATCAAAATCTTAACAGTCGCTACTACGTAGGTCAAGCAGTAGATCTAATAGACAATACAATAGTCTTTGTTACTAAAATTGGATTTGAGCAAGAAAAAGAACTTAGCTTTTTCAAACTTGCCTGCCCACATTTAAGCTAACTGCTAATTAATAAGCATATATAATTTATACAAGGAGGTCACTATGACTGAAGAAACAAAAGTAGAACAACCAGCCGAAGCCGCTGCAACTCAAGAATCGAATGATTTAACAATTAATGATTTAAATGCAATGCGAACTATCATTGATATTGCTAGTTCACGAGGAGCATTTAAACCTAATGAAATGGTAGCTGTTGGTCAAACTTATAACAAATTATCGGCATTCTTAGACACTGTAGCAAAAACAGCGAAACCAGGAGTTTAATATGCAAACCTTAAAACATGTAGGTCGTATTAAGTCAACAGGACGCAGATGCCTAGTAGTGTTTAGAACACTACCCGGAGATGCATTTAGCTGCCTGATTATTCAAACAGAAAGCCTTGATGCAAGTCAACATGACTCTCTTATTAATTTAGTTGAGTCAAACGCTGCCCAATCAGCGAACGAGTTTAGTGAAGTTTTAGCTAGGGCAGTTTTTGGAGACGGCAGTACCATGTTGCCTAGTCTACATGCAAGGGGATTGTTATATAAGTTTCCTACTGATCAAATTGAGATGGTGCCTAATACCCAGGCTGTTATTTTACTATCAGAATTAAATCAAATAATTGCACAGCAAGCAGGCGTTAGTGTACAAGATCTTGCTATTCGTCCATCTGCTAAAGAAAATGTTGAAGTGCAAGAACTAGCAAAAGTAAAAGACATTAGTCCTACTACAGGCAATACTGATCCATTAATGGATCAGTATGATGCAGGTAGAACTACATCAGCTAGTGTAAATGAAGATGGTATCATAACTGACGATGTGTTAGCTAAAAAATATCGCAGTGATGCGGACCGACTAAGTAAGGAAGCTGCTCAACTTCGCCGTATGGCTGAAGAATTAGTACCCACTAAGAAAAAAGCCGCTATTGACGAGTGACTAACGGAAAACCATTTCCTAAAGATGTAGTCGAACATTGGCCCGAGGTATTTGGAGAGATTACCCTAAACGTAGTACCTCTTAAATATCTCGACTCAGTTACAGTTACATTTAAAAATAAAAAAGTTTGGGAAATTAAAATAGCCAGCCAGCAGGCGCAATCCGACTGGGATTCGTTTGAAACAAATCTTAAAGAGATGCTTGCTTCATACGAAAGTGAAATAGAAAATGTAGATTTTAAACTCGATACTGAAAGAGTTAAAAAAGACATGATTAAGAATACAAATAAATTTTTAAAGAAAAGAAAATTAAAATGAATGTTAAATTGATTAGCTATAGTCAACCCACACAAGAATTTGCAGAGTTAGGTGTTGATAACGCACAAGAACTAATTGCATACTGTGCCCGTGTTAGCAATCCTGCCAATCAACTCAATACAGAAACAAGCGAAAAACTCATCAAATATTTGGTCAAGCACCAACATTGGTCACCACTTGAAATGGTAAGTGCTTGTATTGAAATTACAACTACCCGTGACATTGCTCGTCAAATTTTACGTCACCGTAGTTTTAGTTTCCAAGAATTTAGCCAACGTTATGCTGATCCTACAAAGGATCTTGATTTTGTAACTCGTGAAGCAAGATTGCAGGATCCTAAAAATAGACAAAACAGTGTTGCTACCGAAGATGAACAACTCCAGGCAGAATGGGAACTAATTCAACAGGCAGTAATTGGTGCTGCTAAAGAAGCCTATGGATGGGCTATTGAAAATGGCATTGCTAAAGAACAAGCCCGTGCTGTATTACCAGAAGGTCTTACAGAAAGTCGTTTATACATGAATGGCACACTGCGTAGTTGGATTCACTTTATTGAATTACGTAGTGCTAACGGTACTCAGAAAGAGCACCAGGAAATAGCCGTTGCCTGTGCAAAAGCAATTGCTGCCATCTTTCCAATGGCTACTGATCTAGTTACTCAGGACGCATTGGCAACTTAACGTTAAGTTTAAACTGCTCATACAACCAGGTCCAGTCATTAATCTTACTTAATGCTTCCTGGTTGTTTTTATTTTCCGTTCCATATTTCATACCGGCATTTGCACCGGGTATTACATATTCACCAAACTTCCTATCAAGACCTTTTGTAGTCCATGCATGTAATCGTTTAGAGGTTTCATCTTGATTGCTTCGTGCAACCAGCCCACTAGATAATTTAGCTGCTTCTCTAAATCCGCTGCGCCAAGCATTCCACGGACTAGATGCAAATCGATTAACACTTGCAACTTTTGGTATAATTTTAAGTTTATTACTAAGACTTGTAGTAATATCAACTCCGTCTTTTGTTACATCAAATAGCATTTTAGGTAATAGTTTAATAGCACCATTACCATACTCTAAATCGTTTATTTCGTTGCGGCTATGCCAAATATGTACTAGATCAAAATCGTAATCTTCTACATAATAATCAAAATCAAACGTGTCCAACACTTCATTGTCTGCATCTACTATCCAAAAATAATCACTAGTAGATTTCTTTGCAGCGTCTTTATGACTCTTATATATATTTTTCTGACCGGCAATACGTTGAGCTTGGGGAAATCTAGAAGATAGTGTAATCCAATTTTCCCAACTGTTAGGTTCTTTATAAGTTAAAAAGAAAATATCATATAGCGTATCTGCTTTAATAACAAAATCATTTATGTATTTTAAATTAACAAAAAATTCTTGATAGTAATCTGTTTTAAATTCTCGGGGAACTAGATAACATTGGAATTTATTAGCATACTCCTGAAACAATTTAAACACATGGACATATTCGTCATCCCATTTTTTAGGTTCAAAATTGATCATAGAATCTAAAAATTCATAGCTCGAATCTATTAACCAGAAAAATTTTGTGTTAGTTTGTTTAATGGCTAAAGTTGCAGTATACGCTACTGACCGTGAATACTGTACAAACCTTGCATAAGGAAATTTATCCTTTAGAAGTTCTTCTTGAGATTTTTCTAATTCACCTCTATTGTAAAACACTATATCGTACATTATTCTTTATCCAAAAATCCACTACCCTTACGATACTGGTTAAGATATACTGATTTAAAAAATTTACTAGCATCAGCATCTAATTCTGCTATCTCAAGATCGAGTGCGTTTTTTAAACTATTGCCATAGGTCTTGATAGAGTCTTCAAGAGTTATATGCTCGACATCACTGTGCCACAACTTGGTCAAATAATCAAAGTCTCTAACCTGTACATAGTCCCAGTCAGTACAGTTGGTCATATAACATCCGTGACGAGCACCAAGTATTGCCCACAGACCGTTTGTTGAGTCAGCGCCAACATTGAGCCACACACGCAGACGATCTAAATTTTTCCAGTGTATTTCTTTTTTAAATTCTTTATTAGCAGTCTTAACACCGCGCTCAAGTGACATCTTTACACCTTCACGGAAGCCTGCACGCCATGCTTGAAATGGACTAGCATTATTATACACATCACTAAAACAACTATTCATTTGAATGTACTCAGCATCCCAACAAAAATCTACTTGAGCATTAGGATCATCAGCAGGTGCGTTTTCATGCGTTTTCATGTCTAATACATACTGCTTAGGCCAAAGTTTTAATCCGCCATTTCCGTACATAAGTCCGTTGACTACATTATAACCTGCCCAGCTAATAACACACTTAGACAAGTCTTTGTGTGCATCAAAATCAATTTCTTGATTTAGAAAATCTTCACGTACTGTATTATCACCATCTACTGTAACAAATCGATCAGTATCACTTAATCGAGCGCAGGCTTTATGTGCTTCATCACTACCTTTAACTCCGTGTACACGTTTTGCCCAAGGCACTTTTTTTAACAGATCTGCATAATTTTTTTCAGCGTTCGGTTCATCGTAGCTGAGATAGATAATATCGTAATCTAAAATTTTAACTGTTTGTGTCATGGTATTATATAATGTCCAACTGATGAGAAGAATTGTTTAACATACACCACTGTATTATCAATATCACCTTCTTTGTCAGAATGGTAATAAACAATTTCTCTATCTTTTTTAATCAATTCATTTATTGAAACTTTAATAGTTCTATAGATAAAATTCATGTTACGTTTGTCGATTACATAAATCTCAAGTGTAGTATTAAGGTTATATTTCTTTAATATTTCTCGCTGATCGTTACGTATTTGAAATCCCCATTTTTTAAATGTAGGATAATTTTCAATAGTAAACATACTGTCCCAGTTTGTTACTAACGGTGCTTGAGTTAAAAATACTGCCGTGATATCATCTTCGTACTTAGAAACAATTCTTGGTGTATTTTGATCAATAAAAGTAACTTGAAAATCTTTAAATTGGCTAACGCCATTTAAAAAGTCTTTAACAATATCAAACTCGAATTCTACAAAGTAGTCATACTGAGTGCTAGCTTCATTTGTAACACTTAAAATATCTCCGGTATCTTTATCAAAGTACACTCGATAAGGTGGTACTACAGTACTCAATGCTAACGACTTAGCTATTAGCTCGTAGGGTATAACGTCTTCTTCTGGATTATACATTTAATTTCTTAATGATTTCATCAGTAAGGAATGCATCCTCTACATAATGAAATACTCCTCGTTGTCTAAAATTATTTAGATATAATTCTCTAGAGTCTGTAAAATTTATCAATAGTTGGCTTAGACAAGATTGTGGGATCGGATCCCAACCTTGTAATGCTGGCTTTAGGTGTGTAAAGGTAAACGGACTATTTTTATTTGTAATAATGTCATCGATGCCCATTAACTTAGTAGCAATAGCAACAGATACATCAAAACTATAAAAGTTCTGCATGTTCTTAGGAGCAACTTCACGAAAAACTCTACTCCAATTATTAGTAATAAATTCTAATAATTTAAAAAAGTCTTCCGCAAGTTGAGATTTTTTAAAATAGCACATTCCAGAATATAAGTTTGGTAAATCGTTAGCCACAAACATTTTTCTATATGTGTCGTCAACAACAGTACGAGATTTATAATCCGTAACTGATGAAGTAAAAAACAAATCTCGTTCGCTGGCAAATTTCCAAACATGTTCTATATTATCTAATACTAGCATATCTGCATCTAATACAATAGTTTCATCGTATGGACTTGATCTGTAAAGTTTCCATCTGTTTTCTACTTTCCATGCGCTGTTTGCAGCCGAGTCTCCAAAGTATATTGGAATAACTTTGTCAAATGCTTTAGAAAATCCTGCTGGCAACGTATCATTAGTAATAATGCTAACATTATTAATAGTAGGCTGAGTCGCTTTAATACTTAACGCTAGTGCATATGCTTGACGTACATAGTCAACATCACTATTCTGAGCAAGTACTAAAAATCCTTTACTCATTTACTACTCCGTCAATACAACGAGTAAGACTATATTTGTTCATAACATGTACATCTAGATTGCTGGTCTTAACTGCTGTGTATTCTCCGTTAAAATTTTTCCTTTCAACTAAAAATGTTAATTTAGAATTGTCTATATCTAACAAAATATCTCTATCTAAAATGTAGTTCATCTTTCCGGGCAGGGGAGTTGCAAAATCTTTGCCCATCATGTGTATAGCAATGCTGAACGCAAAGTCATTTCTAAATACTGTAGAGTCTATATTATATAATAATCTATAGTAGTTCCAATTTAATTTAATGTTTTTAATTAGATCAAAGAACGCCCACGTAGCTGCGGTCTTTTTAAAATAAAATGCAGTGGCCCAATAAAATGGAATGGAGTGTTGATTTAAATATCTAAAACTACGGTCATCACGCCAGTTAGCTAGATCAAAACTGTCTTTATATATTAAGAAATCGTTTTGATTATCCCATATATTTTTTAATGTAGGACTGCTAATAATAAAATCACTGTCAATAACTAGCGTCTCATCATAGGGAGACAAAAAACAACAATCAACACGTGATAAGTTTTTCCATGTTAACGTTTTTACAGCCAGCGATCCGTCATAGAATTTTTTAGTCTGATGTGTTTCTGTCCATATTTCTATGATTTGATCAAACACTTGTTCGGCATCTGGCTGACTTTGTTTAAGCCAGCTTGCGCTATCTGTAACTAGACTAACAGGTACTCCTAGATATTCTTTTACTCGTTTGGCGGCAAACAAAGATATCTTTGCATAGTCAATCTCTGCATTATTTTGCGCAAATATTAATACGCCACGTGTCATAGGGCCATTAAATCGCCAACACGGCGTTTGGTTTTAATTTGATTGTACTTTACCAAATAGTCGTTGGTTGCACTAAAGTAGATAGAAATAATCTCGTCTAAAAATAATTTTAAATCGGGGATTTCTACGGGAATGTTATTATCGTCAAGTACTACGGCTACTGTAGTTTCACGAGTAACAAGTGTGCCAATAAAGGTAATTAAGTTTCTATCAATTGTGAAACTTGCACCTTGAAAATAATAGATAAGACTTTGTTGAAATTCTTCAAAAATAACCTTACGTTGATTGCTCAACGTGGTCATATAATTGGCTGTTTGAAATGCTTTTTCTAATCGTTCGTCCACAGTAACCTCCAGAGCTTTTACTATACAGTATAGTAATTAGCTTGTCAAGAAGTTTGGAGTTACGATATTGACTGACTAGCAGTAGGTGCTGTTACTGATACGTTTGCACCGGACGGACGGTATTGACTGATAACACTGTTTAATGTACCGTCAACATTTTCATCAAAGTTTGGATCGCCAACGTCGTTGTCTTGAAACTGGATTGTTAAAATCAACTGAGTTGATCCTGCATCTCGACGAGCATAGATGTAGTATCTATTTTCTGCATAAGAACCTGACGGAGCACTTTTTTGTCCAACTAGCTGATTTGATGTAGTAAGATCAAACCAACCTATTGCAGAACCCGTTGCTGCACCAGTAAATGTTGTCTGGGTATAATCCATCTGGAATTCGCCCATCTGACTAAACATAGTGTCCCATGTTGTATTTTTCTGACTTGATGAGCCGCCAGAACGGTTAGCAGATACACGAATCTTGCCGCCAGCATTGAAAAAATATCGCATGTTATCAGCGGTACTTGAAACTGTAACTGTATGTGTTAATGTACCGTTCCATGCTGAAGAATAAGTTCCAGTAATCAATCCCTCACCAGAATATTGTCCAGCACCAATTGAGAATTTATCTGAGGTGATTGTATTTGAAAATAGATTAAATTGATTACGTAATGCTTCTGTAATTGAAGCTCCGCTTGATGGTACTAATAAGTTTGCTCCATCTGTTGCACTACCTGTACCTACAGATGCACCAGTTTGGTGTTGGCGACACTTTACCATATCATCTCTTAAATAAAGCCATTGTTGGGCGTATATTACAGCACCGGCAGTAACTGCTGGCGAAGTAATAGTTTGTCCGTATCCTGTCTGACCTGATCCTGTACCTAAAACTAAATCAACTTTAGCTTTAATAGTATCGTAATCAGCTTTTTCAATTATTTGACCTTGCCCTGCTGACATGTTTTATCCTTATAATACTAGTGCTTCGACTAGTTTAATACCAGTGTCGTCACTGCTTTCTAATGCAATTGCAAACACATCTGCAGTATTTCCCATGGCTGCTTGAGCAGTGCCGTTTGGGCCAGCAACTAAACGTTGACCTTTAATAACTGATCCTGTTACTTTAACTGGGACTCGGCCTTTTAATGCAACTGCTGTGCCGCCTTCTAATTCGCTATTCATTAAATGTGCAGGATTAGCAGATACTGCACCAATTGCACGGAATCCAACTTGTGCTGCGGTAACTTCTGTTTCGCCGCCTATCATTACAACTGTACCAACTTCATATTCAGCATCAGCTAAGTATTTTTCTGCCAAGTCAGCATAACGAGCTGCGGTAGCTGTACCATTAAACACATTAGCTGTTAAGTTTCCAGAATTGTCTCGAGCAGCAATTGTGTTAACTCCTGCTGTAGTTTGGGCTGTATAATAACTTCCTCCGGCAACTTGAAGAGAATCTGCTTGAGTTGCTGGGCCGTTAAAAGATGTTGCATACACTGTTGCATATTTAAAACTAGCAGAACCAATATTAGATACACTATCTGCACCTGGCAAAATATTATTAGCAGACAACGTTAGCGGAGTCTTAACCGATCCTGATGTTGTCTGGAAAGACATCAATGAAGTTGCTGATTTAAATACTGGATTACTCGAAGTAATATTAACTGTTAGAGTATTAACGCCGGCACCACTTGTGCCACCAACGGTAAATCCGTCACCATTAAATAATACAGGATCAGCTGCTGGTGTAAAATCGTAATTTAAAATAGCAAGAAAATCGTTAGCAGTAACACCGCCAAGTGCCAATGCATTAGTAGCAGTTCCATGGAAAACTTCAGTTGCTGAAGTGGTTACACCTTCTGCATTGTTAGTATCTTTTAATGTAATACCAGCTTTAATAATTCCAAAACCTGCAATACTATTTCCAGGAATAGCATCATCAATTACAAACGAAGTTTTAGAAATAATGTATAATGTAGAGTCGTCAACAATAGCTTGGATAATTGGAACATATGCACCACCTGTGCCCACTGTAGCTTTAACACTACGAGATTTCATTTGAGTAGTCCCGCTACCTGAAACTCCTTGAGGACCAACTAGAATAAATTCTGTTCCGCTCCATGAAAACAGCTGATCGTTGGCAGTATTCCACCAAAAGTCACCTACTGTAGGGCTTGTTGGAGGAGTATCTCCAGTCTCAGCACCACCTGTGGTTTTCCACCCAGTGGCACCTGTAGCTGTATAATACTGCAATTTCTTAGTTAAATTATTATAGTAAAGTTGTCCAGTAATAGGTCTTGCTGGGAAAGATGGGCCGGCGAAATTTTCTAGTAAATGTACAAAATTTTCGTTTTGAACTTCACCATAACCAGCATAGTTTTTGCCGATAAGTTTAATATCAAGCGTATTATCGATGGTACCGTCTTCAACGACGGCAACTGTTGTTCCATTATATCTATCAATGCTGTACGACATTCGTTCTACCCCTTAACTATTAGTATTTAGTTTAAAATTCAATTTAGATCTACCCATGTGCCTGCTGCGTATGCTTGAATTTTATCTGTTGTTGTGTTATAAATTAACTCACCATTGTTTTCGCTAGTCATAACTCTTTCATCACGGTCAAAAGTTGTATATTTTGGAAGCTGAAGTTGTGTAGATGCTCTAAATCCGCCCGTTACATCTAGGGTATACTCTGGGGAAGTGTTAAAAATACCAACTTTACTGTCTTGACTGTCTACGTAGATTGCATCTACAAGGCCTCCAGAATTCTTAACTTTAAGTAAAAAATCTTGGAAAGTAGCAGCACACACTATTTGAAATGAACTATTATCTACCCTAATCTCTGTTTGAGATCCTGCCCCTAGTATCAGCGGAGTGCTATTTAAAATTGATAATGTGCCAGCGTTATCATTAGTTGGATCTGAGGCAATTGTTGAATTACCCAGCGTTGATACAAAGTTTGCGGGTGTTTTACCCATCAATGCATCAGCGTTAGTAGCAGTAACACGAAATTTCATACCTGCCAATGTGCTTTGATTAAATCCTGGGCCAATTTCGCCAGTAAATCCTCCGAGGCCAGTACTATCCTCACGAGGAGTAAACGCTACGGGATCTTTACTGAATATACCAAGTAATGCTTGCCCAACATATAGTTTAACAATTACTCTAGGAGCATTGTTAGTATCATATATAGTGTCAACTTCAAATCCTGATTTCTTCTGACTGTCTTTCCAAATTTTACTAGCAGGGTATTTGTTAGTGCCAGTATAAAAATACAGTTGATTTTCTGCGCTGTCAATCCAAAAATCTCCCTGGATTGCTGTAGTTGGGGGGATTGTTGATACTATGGGGCCACTGCCGTTTTTAAATCCAAGGCCGTCATATACTTTTAATCTATTCTCACTAGTGTCAAACCAGATTTGACCCGGTAATGGGTTATTAGGTTGGCTTGTATTTGCAAAGTTTTCAAGAATCTTTACAAAGTTTTCATTGATAAACTCACCGTAACCTGATACATTCTTACCAATGAGTGTAATATCTGTAGTTGTTTGATCTATTGCACTGTCGATAACTTCAGCAATTAGCGACCCATCTGTTTTATTAATCTTATAAGTCATTATATAATCCTACCAGTAAAGATGATGTAGTTAATTGTCAAGTACGGATTCATTGTATTAAATGGAACTGATTGTGCGCCGGTAGCGTCAATTGGGCCACTGTTAGTTAAGTACTGGCCAGCATTAGTAGCTGTAGCTCCCAGACCGCTTGTTGCATCAGTATCGTCAGGGGCGCCAGGTGCATTTCTAAATGCATAGTATTGACCGCCAGCATTTCCTTGTAGATTATGTCTGTGTTCTGGAAGATTGTTCACTGTTAATGTCTTATCTTCAGCACCGTTATACATACCAACAGTATCTGCAGTTACAGCAGTTACTCTATCTGCTGCTGGAGCAATTGTTGTATTTGACGTTTCACCAGTTGGTAGCAGTGGGACAATAGTACCATTGTTCATACTGTCTTTTCCTAGAGGAAATCTACCTCTAAGATCAGGAATGCCAAACGTTGATACTCCTAGTATATCCACTAGTGGTTTGTATGTATAGCCGATTACAGCAAATAATTCAGGATATGAAGAAATTAGTTGTTCGCTACCATCACATAACAAATAACCGTTAGGAACAGTTGTTCCTGCAAAAGGAAGAATAGTACCTGCTGGTATTGTTGCAACATTTGCTAAAAAAGTTTGTTTATTAGTTTTTCTTAACCCTGTACCAATTCTATTAATAATTAATTCGTCGGAACTATTTGAATCAAGAACCGCAGTTTTAGTATTGATAAAGTCTGAAGAGATAACTGTAGTAAATGTTGCAACGCCACCTACTTGGGCGCCTGTAAAGCTAATTGGATTGCTAGTTATATCTCCCTGTAACTGAAATACTGTAGGACTAGTTAGTCTTGTTGCAGTACCAGTAACTGAACCAGATAATTGGCCAACAAATGTTCCGTTAAATGTAGTTGCATTAATTGTAGGTGCTGTTATTGCTCCTGATGCAGCAATTGCTCCTGTTACCGTTAATGCACCGGTTGCCGCAGTGCCTACTACAGTTAAATTTTGTCCAACTTGTAAATTTTTTGTAACGGCTGCTCCGCCTGCTGTTTGTAAACTACCAGTAATTAAATTAGTTGCATTAGTAGTTCCAGTAATTAATATACTGTCACTGGCTGCAATTGATCCTGTTACATCTAATGCTTGCGCAGGATTAGTTTTATTAACTCCAACACGTGGTCCAGTAACCGTGATAACATCTTTATCAACGCCACTTTGTTTAATTCTAATAAAAATACTAGAGCCGTCAATCTTATTATATAAAACTGATTCCCCTACTTGACTAGCTGTTAATGATGTTGCTAAATCTGAACCTACTGTGATACCCAAATTGTTTCTAATTCCTAATCCGTAGTTAGTAACACTGGCAATATCACTTCTTAAAAAGTTTGTTGAAGCAACTGCTGTATTTCCTACTAATAAATTAGATGCAGTTTCTGCAGTTCCCCATAGTTTGTTAAGAGCAGTACCGTTGCCGTCAAAGTCTTTGGTGGAAATATTAATACCTTGCTTGATTGTTGCAAACCCGTCAATTGTTACTTTAGGAGTAAATGCATCCTTGCTGATAATTGCAACAATTTCATCAGCTACAACTAATTTAATTACATTATGATTAATAGCGATTGGAGCTGTTGTATCGGGTATTGGATCTCCAACATATGGCCCTGTTTGTGCGCCTGCACTAAACTGTGGGCCTACAAGGATCCATTGAGATCCTGACCATAAAGATAATTGTTGGTTTGAAGTATCTACCCATAAATCGCCAAGTGTTGAATTAGTTGGTCGACTAGTTCCTCTGTGAACATTACCTGCAGGTACCCAATTTAAAGATTCGTCACATACTAATAATTGCGGCTGCGCCGGGTTAGATGTACGTCCAGTATTATACCATAACTGTCCAGGAATTGGGGAGCCAGTGTCTGTAGGCTGGCTTCCTGGTGGTGTAGCCCTGGCAAAATTTTCCAGTAGATGTAAAAAGTTTTCTGCAATAAATTGCGAATATCCAGTGTAATTCTTTCCTACAAATGTTAAATTTGTTGTCTGATTGAGTTGCTGGTCGTCAACTACTAGTGGAGGGTAATTTACTGAATCTTGGTGATCAATATTATATGACATTATGCAACCTCACTTAATCCAGTTAAACTCTGGATACGTACAGTATAATCAACTTGAATTAAACGGTTTAAACTTTTCTGTACTGGGTGAAAAATGACATGTGTTAACAACTTGCCGGTGCCGCTAGTACTGTATGATCGTAGTCCTAACTCATCAAAAACAAAGTCTGCATTGTTGTTAGTAGTATTGTCAAATGCATCTTGGCCTTGTGGCTCGCCATAATCTAGCAAACAAGTAACAAAAACGTCAGTATAGTTAGTACCAGTTACGTGACGTGTTTCAATTTTGTTACGCACAGGATCTAAGTTAGTTACTGATCTATCATCTATAACTTTACTGTAGGTTTCACTGTACAATGTGGCGCTGGTGCCGGTTGAGTTTGGCGTTAAGTAGGTGATAATACCTGTAGGATCTACAGTTGTACCACCGTTGCCAAACGCAATTTCATAGATAAATCCTTGCCCGGCGTTGGCAATACTTTCTGCCAACGCAACGCTCATATTTTCGTAGTGTATAGCATTACGTTTATTAATGAAAACCTCTTGGGTTTTAGGGTCATATATTTTAATATGACCTTCTATATGAATTCCTGATAAGTCTTTACCTTGCATATTGATCTCTCATTGTTTATTATTTATCGTGGCCAAACAGTTGCGTTTTCTTTCAAAAAATTAGCAATCTTATTGTTAGAATTTGCCAAACTCTTGCCTTCATCTTCCCATAATTTCAACTCTTTCTTAACAATAACTACCTTTGTTTTCTCAGCGGCAGCAGTTGTCAGTGTGATTCCGTTAGTAGTTCCATCTACAGAAAATTCTGCAGGGAATGTACTATCACCCTCTGGACTGTACGGATAAGGACTATTAGGATAATTGTTTGATTCTACAAACAGATTGTACTCTGCTTTTTTCAACCTGTATCCGTTGACAAATACGTCAACTTCATTTACATCAGTAGGTGTGTACGCTAAGTTACCTAAGTTTGTAGTCACTCCGTCGCTGACAAATGTATTAACAATAATTGTGTCAGTGTACGGAATAGTTTCAGTTGGTCCAATATCTTGCACAGATTCTCCAGCTGCATGAACTACTGGAGTACCTGTACCTAATGTTCCTCGGCGTAACTGACCTAATACATTACCTATTTTAGTAAAATATTCGATACGCTCTCCGTTAATTTCAATAATTCCCGGTAAGTTAAGAGCTGGGTTAGGTAAAGAAAATACTGCGCCATCTGTTACCGTAATCTCAATATCAGATTGAATTAAATCAACGGCTAATGTAGAAGCTTTATCTTCACGTAAACGTTTATAATGTACACGATTTAGCATATCTTTAAACTGCATAAATCCAAAGCTAGTAGTTATTGTCTCATCAGAGAACAACATTACTTGAACTACATCAGTATTAACTAACCAGTCCTTTAATTTAACAGTTACTCGATCATCTTCTACCACATAGTCAACGCTATGAGTCAATAATGTTCCATTTTTAATAACCCAAACAAAATCATCTGACACTGCCGGGCGGCGTAGACTAAATTGTCCACCTAATTTATTAGTAAATTCATAATAGTCAGTTGTACCAGGAGTTAATATAGTAGATGGAACAAATACATCTGTAGTTCTATCAATATCTAGTAACATATGATTATAGAATGTAATTATTTCTATATCAGTGTTATCTGGATACACCGTAGCAAACTCTATAGTTCCATTATTAGTCACTGAATAATCCGAATCTAGATTAACCACTACTGCTAGTTTAGCATTTTCTACATATGATGATTGCGCAAGTTCTATTGTGATTCCTAATAAATCAACAATATATTCTACACCTGGTGTTAGCTTATTAGAATCAGAGTATACTTGAATATCTGTAGCATTAATGGTATATGTTGCAAATTTATGTGCAGGAATACTATAAGATAATTTGTTATCTAACATTGAAAAGTACATAACTGTAGGCGGACGAAGTATCTCTTGCCCTTTTCGTACAATAATGTTAGTTTCGTAAGGTTGTAATCTATTTCCTGGCAACAAAGATGAATTTAAATTATCTAAGTTATAACTTGTATCAACTCCGTTAGTAGTAATAATTTGACTTTTTACAACACTAGAAGTTTGTATAGAAGTGCTAGTATCTATCATGTAATTGATGAGAGTATTTTCTTCCACTGCTTCGCCAAATCGTATAGCTACTCTGTTAGGGCTATCGTATGTTGAATCAGTTTTGAATAATTCATAATCGGCTACTACCCCATTAACTAGGACTGTAGAATTTAATGCTCCTTCAAGCCACGGAGCACGAGTTACATATTCCGTAGTGCTGCCATCAGCTATAAAGTAGTCTAAGTCTAATATATCTTCACCGTTAAATCCTATACTAATTACACTAACAACTGAATCAGTAATTGGTGCAGTATCAAATTTTATCAAATTTGACGACCAGTCAATAGTATAGTCTAGCTGATCAATTATTTCATTACCAACTTTTACAATTACTGAACGATCAGTAGCAAAGTATTGACCTATAATAAATTCAGTAGTTGTGCCGTTGCCTTTGTAATTCTTAAACAGAATATTCGGAGCTCCGCCTGCTGGTCTATGATATACTTTAATAGCTACTGCATCTGTTATGTGACCTGGAACGATTTCTTCAGGAGCATGACTAGTTGTTGGTGTTACAAAATCGTCTCCGTCAATATTAATATCAGCTGGAGCATATCCAGTTGCTGTAGTCAGCGTTGATCCATCAAATGCGCCGCCTTGTAATTGTGTATCATATTCATTAGGTTGAGGAAGGATACTTCCATCGCTTGTACTCTTACGGAGTATAATTTTATCTTTATTATTAATAGTTAAGTGTGCATCAGGTATAGTAACTAAATCAGTTATACCATCGGCTATGATAGATGCCATTACTACAGTTGGTTTGTCAAGCATCGGGTATGTGGTAAAATTTGGATCGTCGAGTCTAATAGGAGCACTATACGTATACGCAAATACAGTTCCGGCAGAACCCAAGTCAACTGTTGTATCTAAATTAATTGAAAATACATTTTCAGAAATTACCTGACGAATTCGATATGTACCGTTGTAATTTCCAGCAGTTACTCCTGCTATAGTAACAAACATGTTGGCTGTAAATCCGTGAGGAGCAGATGTAGTAATCCACACAGATTTATCGCTTAATGCAGATTCAGTTGCTGAGATAATATTAAAGGTTGGGGTTGGAGTATATCTAGAAATATATACATTAATAATTTCACCTGCAGCAGGAACATACCCCAATGTATGATCATAGTCACCTGCGGTGTTAACTGTAATAATTCTATCATCGTACTTGGGATCAAATCCGTCCCACTCGTCAGTAAACCACGGAAGGGCATCCCATCCGCCAGTTGCTCCAAAGCCCATTCCTTGTAATTGAACTCCGTCATAGTCAATGCCGTGCATTAACTGTGATAGATCAACTCCCAACATGCCAGCAGTGGGTTTGTAGAAAAACTTAATTCTATCAGCAGCTGATAAATGTTCAAAGTTTCTTTCGTAAATAATTCTAATTTTTTCGCCTATAGCCGGAGCTGTATCTAATGTTAACAATCCTGAATAGCTAGTATAACCTTTACTGGTAGATTTTTTAGTTGATAGTTTGTATTCACCTCGTAAAATATCAATGCCGGTAACTCCCGCTGTGTCAGGATTTATTCCTGCTGGGTAAAGTTTTATAGAAACAGATCCTATTTCTATTCTAGGACTCCACTTTAGTGCAAACTGGACTCGTGAGCCTGTTCCTAAAAGGTCTTCGGAAACTTTATTAAGTTCCCCGCTTGTGTAATAATCTCGTGTTATTCTATCAAACTTAATAGCAACTTTATTAGCTCTAACAACTTCGCTTTCGATAATAGCAACTACTGTTGCAGCAGTGCCTGTCTCTGAAAGACCACCATCAATAATAACTGTCGGCGCTTTAAGATAGCCAGTACCGCCAGATATTAAATCAATACGATTAACTTTACCATTTGAAATATATGCTTTTGCTTGGGCGCCTGATCCGAAGCCGCCTTCAATTTTAACTATAGGTTGAGTAATATAACCACTGCCACCGTCAAAAATTTCTATAGACTGAACAGTAAACCCTACATGATCATACCAATGTTTCCACGGATATGAAAGTATATTATTTGACCCTGCTGCAATACTGCCGTCGGCCTGCACTGTTACGCTCATAGGAGTAACAGTTAAGTTATCATTAACTAACGGAATTAAATCAAAATCAGTTGTTGATTGTCTAGCATAGTCTGTCTTGTTATAAGAGCTAACATATTCTCTAATTTTTGTTCTATAAGGTTTTACTTCATTGATATAATCTTCAAAGTTAGATAAGTTATCATTGTTATAAGTAACTTTTTCTTTTAACTCGCCAACATTATGAGTTGCTTTTACAAAACTAGTTTTAAATGCCCAGTCAACAAAAATTTGTTCGTGTAGAACATAACGCAAACTTGCAAAGAATAATTTTAAATAATCTACTCGTAAGTCATCAACTAAGATTTTGTCTTTGATTGTACTAATAATTATTCGTAATTCTGCTGCGGCAAAATTATCATATAAAGAAGCATCAAAGAGTTGGTTATCAAATCCCACTGAAGAATTAATAAAGGTGTAAATGCTGCTTGAAAACTGTATAGTTCCGTCTTGTCTACCTACAACTTTATAATTTTGTGTATAGTCAATAGTTGTTAAATTATTGTATTTCTCTAATAATAACCAACCGCCTGTGCCAATATTTTTTACCTTAACTATACTGCCGATGTTTGCAGACAACGTTACAAGATAATAGGTATTATCAACAAGATAGTCAATTTTTGTAAATTGTGTGTAGCCAGTAGCATACCAATCAGCGTAGTTCCAGAATTTTGTTACATCGTATGATTGGCTTCTTGCTCTATCCCAAACTTTATCTTTACTGTTCCAAGCATAAATGCTCCATTTGTCAAAAGAATTAGTATCACTTAGTACTAGAACAGAATAAGATCTTGTTGTTAAAATCGTATCATCAAAATAATTGCGGCCTGCATTTTCTATGTGTACATTAATAATCCTGCCAACGGCATCTAAAACTGGTGTTAGTACTGCTCCACTACCAGAGCTTGAAATTTTGATAATAGGAGGATTCTTATAACCGTATCCTGGATTATCTATAAGCACGTCTGTTATGACTCCGTTTTCTGTCACGGCCCGTAGTTTTGCATCAACTAATGTTGATGTTCCAACAAATTTTAATTCAGTTTCAAAGTCGATTGTAGTATCCCATAGACCCGAAACTGTTGATGGTGCAGGCTCGGACAGCATTAGATCACTTATGTCAAAATCATCGACAATTAAATGGTCCATTAAAATAGAATTTACATGCTCAATATATTGCTTTAGTGCCTCAACCCTGTTAACAAACATACCCTGACGTGGTCTAAATTCAATACCGTATCGATTCTTCAGCGGAAGATTAGTGTCAGGCACAACTCGATCATTGCTGTCTTTACCAATTAAACTGTCTATCCATTTGTTTTCAATATTTTTAGGTATAGTAGTATTGACATACTCGCTTATGATTTTCCATTGACTGTGCATGTTAATATCATGATTGTCAATTAACCATGTTTGGAAGTTTAAAACTATGTCATTACCTTCTAATAGGTTATTAAAATTAACCAAACTAAAACTACTCGTACCAGTAGGCGCAACACAAGTATAACCATATCCGATTGGGTCAGAAATTAAACTAGAAATACTTTCAGCTGATAATGTTCGACCAGGAACATTTGGAGTTATTTTTTTATGCTTAACCCAGAAATAATATGTAGGAATTAATTTTTGTCCCACAGTATCATACTTGTTTTTAACACTATAAATTGCATCTCCGTAGCGGCTTTGACCGCTGATGCCGGCTGCTAGGCCTTTAGTAGTATCGGCTAACTTGTCCCATTCACTTGGTAAGTATTTGGTTTCAACCCACTCATAGATATCAATGCTTGCGGTTTTGTATAACTTATTCCAAGTAGTTGATCTGTAAACTACTTCGCCGCCTTGGTTATCTAAAAACTTAGCACGAGTTAGGTCCCACCACAACATTCCCACCTGACTCTTTGTCCAGTTTAACCCGCTATCAACATTAACTGCGCTAGTGCCCGTTGAATAAGTTGCTGGGTCAAAATAAGTTTTGTATCGAATTTCTTGTTCAGCAGGGCCAGGAATTTTACCTTGTATAGGATCAACTACATCAAGATATGTTACAATCTTGTTAGTTATTTTATTATACAAGTATGCCTTTTTAACATTAGAAATATTTGGTCTTGGCTGCTCTTGAACTCGCAAAGTCCATGAACGTTGTTCTGGATACTTAACGTAAGAGAATACTGCGCCTGCTGATGCTGCTGCATCAGGTGCACCAACTATAATTGTGTTGTTGCCGGCTGCAATAGAAGCTCCGTAACTAACTGTGGTTGAGCTAACGCTCTCCCCGTATAAAAATTCAGTACCATAAAGATCATAAATGTCTATACGACTAGCACCAGTAGCAAATACTATTAATGTAGAATCATTATTTGCAAATTGCACATATGTTCCAAATTGATCGCCGCTATCTTTTGTTATGCTTGCAATTGTTTGGTATGGCGTACTGGTATTATCAGTTTCGTATATGTATACATTGCCGTTGTTATTTCCAACAGCAATATACTGCGACGATTGTGATAAAGAAATACTTTCACCAGCAATGCTAGTAATTGTATTTGACAACACGTAGCTAGTTGATATTAATGTATATACTTGTACTTCGTCGTCAGTTGGCACTGCTGCGGCAAACACGCTACCGTCTGCAGATATTGTAATATTTTCAACATTAGATATTGATAGAGGATCTACATAGTCTGCCCACGGACTACTTGCAGTAGTTTGATAAAAATAAACTGTATCAGCAGCTGACACTGCTAGTATATAAGTATTACCTAATTTAGCAAATGCTAGTTTAGATCCAAATAGTTCGGCGGCGGCTGCATCCTGACTTGTAATATAGTTAACAAATGTATACCCAATACCTAGTGTTTTATAATATAGAGATACATAACCTTGATTATCATATCCGCTACTATTAACATTACTTGCAGATGGGGCTGCGATTGCTAGCCACATGCCGTCTGCAGATAATACAGTTTCTACGCCAAATTCTTGACCTGCAATATCGGCAATTGTCGTATCTAATACTATTGATTGATTCTGAATCCAATTGTATGTTGGAGCTACATCATACGTTGAAATTGTATTTTTTCTATCTAAGATAATTATCTGATCTGCATCTGTTACAACAGCCGTTGTTCCGTTTTGTGATAGTGTAACTTTCTTTCCAAAATTTATTCCAGTAAGATCAGGAATAGTAGCAAGATCAATATTAAAAGAATTGTATACTTTATTATTTTCGTAAACTCCCCAAGTACCATTACCAGAATCTTTAGTCCACACTAATTCGCTAGGTTTAATACTAGTTGGCAAATTGTCATTTACATCATCAACTGTACTAAACAAACAGGGAATGAATTGATATAATATTATACCTGGAGGCTCAGGTAACGGCTCCCAACCTGTTGCTACTGCACGAATAACAATCTTACGAGGCGTCGAAGCACTTGGCGTTCCACCAACACGTTCTACACCAACTGAGTATACTGTGTAAAAACCATCTTTTGGAACAGGAACATTAGTAAGTCCTACTATATCTCCAGCAACTACATCAGGAACTATATTGCAAGTAAGAACTATTTCTCCAAGTTTACTAGTAGAGTTATAAAAATATTCTGCCTTAGTTACGTTAAATGCACTTTGCGTAAATCTGTAGATATTCCATCTTTCTTTAAAACTGTTCAACGTATTTTCAAATGCACACCATACATAGTCGCCTTCGACGAAAGTGCTGATATCATTCTGTAGGGCATCGCTTAATACGTCAACGCTTAAATTTACATCGTCATATCTAACAAATCCCGGAGTACGTAGATATTGTTTAGTCCCAGTTACAGTCCATATATTGTTATTATATCCTAATGGTTTAATATAGACATCTGAAGGACGTTGTCTATATACAAAATCTACAACAGTAGCATCAATAGTCGATACTAATTCTATAGGTTGTGGATTGATTTTAAATTGTGATTCGTCTAAAATAAATTCTGTTTCATTAAACGAAGTAACTGCACCGTAATCGCCAACACGAACTGCCCATTCTTCATCAAATGTTAAACTTTCCATGCCGTCAGCACTGAGTACATCAAACAATTTGTTAAGCACATTTTGTGTGCCTTTTTCAATGATCATTCCTTGATAAAATTTGTATTGACTTACATCGTCTTTGATAATATTTTCAAGGTACTGGCGCTTCTGATAACCAATTAAGTGTTGTGCAAATTTTTGTTGCTCAGCATCAAAGTTATCTGTATCTAAATCATAGAAGTCAGTAAATTGCTCAGATCGATAATCCCAGTTAGCAACCATTTTTGCTGTGGGCTTGCTATCAAGCATTGCCCAATCAGCAGCATTAAATTCTTGGACTCCGGGAAGGGTTGATAATGCAGAATAATAAAATTCTTTGTATTTTACAATATCACCTAACTTGTAATCAGTCCACATAGACCAATCATTTATTCTAGCTTGATCAAAAATAAATCCAGGAATATTAAATCCGCCGTTCCAATTTTGACTAACATAGCCGATAACTTTAATACGTTCTTGACGGTATCCAGGTTCAAGATCATAAATTACATCATTAAACAATGTTCGATTATCTAAAATCAATACATGTTCTTTCTGTATCATATAAAATACTGCACCATATATTCCGTGGGTAGTACTTTTAGGTGTTATTGAAAATTGACTCGTAGCATCATTTCTATAGGTATTAGTAAATTCAGGATCTAATTTTTGACCATCTACTCTAAATATTTTATAACCAAAGAATGGATCTAATAAATCATTTACTACACTCTTACTAGTTTGTAGTGTTATTCTATTAGCAGCGGGACTTAAAGACAATACTGCGCCGGCGCCCCAGTTTTGTGTCGTCCAGAACATAAATTCTTTTACAGCAGTTTCCCAGTTGGTAATAGACTTTAATGTAGTATTAAAGTCGTCGAATATAAAACCTTGAGCAGTTAAGTAAGATCCGTACCCTTGTAGGAAATCTACTACTTCTTGTACAGTAGCTAGTTTTGTACCGTAACCTAAAGTTAGTGCTACAGTAGTATCCCATGATTTTCTAATATCAGCATCACGACCGCCCGTAACTGGGAGACTAGCGAGTCTAGAAAATAATGCATTATCAAATGTATCAGTTGCTGTATGAGTAACATTTACTCTGTAATATCGATTACCATAAAATACAATGCCGCCTGCTACATATTTTTTTCCTGCAGACCAAACTATATAACTTTCAGAAATGCCGCCAACATTAATTGTCCTAGCAGATTCTAACCATGGATGATAATTAAAATACGGCTGCTCGTTATAATACCCGCTTATTTCAAAGCCGTCAGCATGTTTAGTAATAACTACACCACTATAGGCTACTTTTTTAACTGCTGATGAAGTATTTAAGAAAACAGTATAGTTTTCTTCAGGAATAAAAATGCTGCCGGTACTGGTTGGATTCTTACTATCTAATAACAATTTAAATTTATTCTTTGCAGTAAATCCACCTAACTTAATTCCAAGATTATTAGTTAATGTGTCTAAGTCAGTTTGATATTGATTAATTAAAAACGTTGTATCATTAGTTAGATAGTCAATAATATAATTAATTAGACCAGATGTTAATACTCTTGATGCGCTTGCTGCGGTGGACGGCAATACAATATCAGTAAGGCGAATACGTAGTCCACTAGTAGAGTATACTAATTGTCCACTAAGATTACGCACAATTCGACTTCTATCTAAACAAGTACCCAACACTTTATTAGGTTGCATTAACAATGCTGCTTGAATAATTGCAAAAGGATAATGCCCCGAACGTCTCCATGCAGACTCAACTGGGCCAACGTCACCAAATGAATAATATCCCTCAGCTGTTGGTTTGATCAAACCGCTTACAAAATTAGAGTTCAGCGGGTCTTGTAACTCACCAGTCTCCGTTACAGGAGTTCCTTTAGCCAATATTGATTTTGCAAATTTTTCTAATCGTCTAATGGGCTTACTTGGTTCTCTGACTATTCCCTGACGAATATCATCCCACATGATTAAGTTATTGCTAGTATATGGTGCTGGTCCATAGACTTCTTGCCACCAATGAGGAGGTAAGCTAAATCCCAAACATTCCCATGGATGAGTATGCGGACGATCTGTATCTAATAACCAGCGGTATACACCTCTCCAGTATGCAGGAACAGACGAACCATCAGGTGCATAATTACCACGGTAATTAAAAGTAAATGGATTTAGTCTATCCCACCATTCGACATTTTGTTTAGTAAAATCTTGTCCAACATAGCTAGTCCATTGATAAAAGAACGTACTTAGTATAGTTTCGTATTCTTCTTTTGAATAGACTGTTGCTCTATCATACCCAGGAATATAATCATGGATATTAAAAATGTCAGGATTATATTGTACTTTGATATTATTAAAGATACGTTTTTCTAATTCTAAAATTAAATCATCTCGGTAATCACCAAAAGCAATTGTTATACTACCGTCGTGCCCTTGTATAACTTCAGTTGGCTCTGTATAGGTAGTATCTAAAAATTTTGAAGGAATAAATTTAGGATACAATCCTAATTTAGTAGGAGTAGCTGGGCAAAACGATCCGTCAGTACTTTCGTATTCCACAGCAGTAAGCATGTCTCCTTCTGCTAGATCAGTTAATATTTCAAAGAATACATCTGTACCAAATATATAATCACGTCCCTCTACAAGTTGTACATCATTAAGATAGATATTGACAGATTTGTTTGACAACACTGTTAGATTAAATCCTACCGTTAATGGATATATTTTAGTACGAGGATCTAGTACTGTATATTCAGATATATTTGATGCTGCATATCCGTACATGTCTGATAGGTAATACGGACGAGAAGTTGATTTATCTTTTGCTAGCTCTGCTAATACCATATCAACATGACGACGTGCGTCTGTATCAATTCCAGAACTTGTTGCTGCTACAATAAATGCTCGTTTAAATTTACTGTAGTCATCTCGAGCTTGTTCGAGTGCTTTAAAAACATTAGCAGTCGTTGACCCAAAATGGTATAAACTTAAATTTACTGGACCCGAGTGCTGAATAAAACGTGTGCCGTAAGGTGTTACATTTCCAATATCTCGTAAATTACCAGTTCCGGGATATGTACCAATAAATGTATCAATGTTATCAATAATAGTATCGACATGATCAATTACTTGACCTAACGTAAATTCTGATAAGTTATTATTCAGCGGATTATTTTGCAGATTAACCGGGACTTCATAATATCCGTTATCATTTTTTTGCTGCGCTGAAAAACACTTTAATGTAACTACATCCGTTAAAGAAACATTGGTTGTTAATACTACATATTTTCTAACAACGTTAGTAGCAATTGTATACTTAGATCTTGCTAGACGTTTACCGTTAATATATACCCTAACTTCCAAATCATCTAAATTATCTACCTGAGAATATACGTCTATAGGAAAATTGTTAATTAATCCACTTTCTTTAAAATTTCTAACAATAGGTTGTATATTTTGTATTTGTGTTGTTTTCCAACCATTAACATAATTAACCGTAGTTAATCCTACAATTAATTTTAAGAATCCAGAATCAGTAGTTGAGGTAATAATGTCAACTACTTTCTTATAGGTAAACTTGTCTGCTATTAAATTAAATTCAAAACTAATATCACCAATGTTGTTTATATTTTGATATGCTAATGGAAATCCTAACTCGCTATCAGTAGTTCCTGTGCCTATCTTATATGAAAATAACTTGTTACCTGCAAAGGTTGTACCATCATATACTAATGCATTTCCATAACTTATTCCATTAGAATCAAATACGTCAAATAATGGTGGCTGGTTAACTAGTGTTTTTTTCTGTCCAATTTTCCATGTGGTTCCGTTGTACCAATACATTACGCCTTGATTTACTGAACCCTCTTCAACTAGAACTGTTTCGTTTTCTAAGGGAAGACTATCATCAGCTTCAACTAAATTAATTTGTCTACGTAGACCAGAGAACACTTCTAATTTATGAACGTCCGAACCTGTATCAAAAATATTTGCAACAACTGTTAGATTTTTATCATTGTATAATTGTATCTGTGTAGAATTAAGTACTCGTACATAATAGGCTTTTCTGTTAGTCAATCCAGCAATACTATCATTTCCGTTATTAAGATATAAAACTTGATTCCCCGTTGTTAGTCCGTGACCAATTGCATTAGTTAACACATTAGTTTCAATAGTTATAGTATTTGTTTCTGGATCAATTCCGGGCAATGCATAGAAACCTATCTGGCGGCCGGGCACTGTTACATTTACAAAATTGATATTAAAGATTCTGCCTTTGACTAATAAGTCGGTATCTGCTGTAAATAATACCCTCATGCCTTCTGCAAGATCTACGCCATCAATATTATACCCCAGCGTGCCTTCAATTGTTGAGAATACATCTGTAGTAAATGTATCAATTAATGTAACATTTGTTTTTGCTTGATGGCCAAAATTAAATAATTTTAAGCCAGCATCAAATTCAATAATAGGACGAATTGCTCGAGCAGATTGATCTAAGGACGGTACTTGGCCAGCGGCTGTAGCTGCTGCAATAATTACATCTTGGTGGAACCAACGGTTATATCGGCTCCACGGATTTCTATCTATACTGCCACGGGCAACTAGAATGTAATCTTTTCTCTGCGGGAAAGAAGTTGCTGTACTAAAAGGACTTTGATCAAATGCATCATCATCAAACAACAGTGCTTTTTCTTGAGAATAAGAACTAATAATCTCTAAGTCAACTTCGGAAACTAAACGAATAGCAGTGCCAACTCCTTCAACATACCAGTATCCAATAGAATAATTTAGAGGGTATATGTTACCTGTAAACTTTACTTTCATACCGTTTGATAGCGGGATTCCACTATTCATAGTATAAGTTTTTTTGCCTAACACATCAGCTTCAACATTTAAGTAAGTGTTATCGTCAATATCTAATACATGAAATGCGCCGCCGGTATCAGCACCGTTTTCGCTAACATAGTATAATACATCAGGGGCATTAACACCAACAGTAAATGTTACTGTACCAAATTCAACTGCTGATGCAGATACCCCAACGGTATATCTTTCAAGATCACCAGCTACTCTAGAAGTCTTAATACTAAAAGGATTACCTAAGCTATTAATTACAAAAGTATAAGTTTGACCTCTATATAACGTCAACGTAGGATTACGGGTTAGACCGTCAGGAGAGAATAAAAATGCATAGTTGTCTGACTCGTCAACTGCTTCAACGGTATATGTACTTTCTATAGCTAATTGTTGCCCGGCTATTTCAATAGGAGCTGGTCCATACGGTAACCAATAGTATTGTTGATAATTAACAAACTTGTCCCAATTAATATGAGGGTTCCACGAATATGATTCTTGGCGGTTTACCCTTTCATGATTTTGCACATTGCCGCCAGATACATCAATATGGTTAATATGGTCAATATAATCTTTATAAAAGTTAGTATTACCAAGGTAATCTTGAATAACTGCTGCTGGTTCTAATTGATAATTTTGGCGAGTAGTATCTGCGGCTGTTACAAAAATATCACTCGAAGTTACTGCCTTTGCATTTTGACGACCAATATATCCGTTAACTTTTTTAACCGTGCCCGGTTGAGTTAACTGATCTAAAGTTGCTTGTAAAAACTTTTTATTACTGTCTGTTCTAAAAATTCTTGGCAATAAATTAGCAGATTCTCTGCCTTCTGAACTTGTCAAAGGAATGCCTGATTCGTTTTGATCGTTATTTGCCATTAGTAACTCCCACTAGTAATAGACTGTGTACTTAATGTAGATGATGTCATAGTTATTGTTCCGCTACTGTTAATCTTACTAGCAGTTACAGCTGATATAATTTCAAGGTTGTCAATGGTTGCACCATTAATAAAAATTTGATCTTTTTCTGATCGTATTTCATATAGGCCACCAAACGATAATGTAGTGTCTTTAGGTACTATTAAAAAGTTTACAATGTTAGGAGTTAGTCGACTCATTACATAAGATGACAGTTCACTAAAATAAAAACTGTCACCAAAGTCCCAATTTTCAAGTGCAAAAAACTCGTTAATTGCTGATAGTACTCTTGACTTAACATCATTATCACTAATAACAATTTCTGAATTTTTTACAATTTTAAAAGTTGCTTGTACATCTAATGATGCTTTTTCTCCAAATAATACTTTATATTTTACTGGGTGATAAATTAGTTCGTCGCTGATTGATTTAATCTTATTAAGATCAGTAGACAATAATGTATACAAATAGTCAGTACTAGGTGCTAGTGGTTCAGTAGTACGAGAACCGGCTAACCACTGACGATATGTTTTATCATACTGTTTGGTTAAAATAAATGTATCTATAATATTTGTTAATCCTGGATCTATACGAGATTCATAATCTGCATTATGAATATATTGGAATTTAACATCTTTGCGGCCATTATATACTTTGTAATTTAATGATAGTGTAAAAGATGAATTGCTGTTAAGTTGTTTAACCACATCTACATCTTTAAAATAAAAATATTGACCATTGTTAAAATTTTGTAGCCCTTCATTAACAGTAGCCAATTCTGAATCTTTAATTAGTACCGTACCGTTACTGTTATCAAACAATTTATAATCTTCTTGTCCTTGAGCAATAATATATCTTTCAAGTATTACATATTTTCTATCGTCTGCAACAGGATTTAATATATCCATTTGATCAACAATTTCTTCAAACAGCTCAGGATTATCAACTACGCTATCATCATCGGTATCACTAAACGTAATTTGAATTTTCTTTGTGTCAACATATCCGTCTAACCCGGTAAATTCTTCAGTAATCTCCCACTCACGATCGTAGGTAAATGAACTAATAAACGCTGGTGGTGCAGTGTTAATTCCTAATACTTTAATTTTATCTTTCACAATAGTATTAGTACGTGTATCATAAATCTTATCGCTTGCATCAAAGAAGAATCGAATTTGCTTATCGCTTTCAAAAATATATCTAATTAATCTCGATTTAACTGTATAAAATTCAGTATTAGTAGTAAACAATATTAACCAACTAGAATCTCTTTGCTGGTTAGAATTATTACCTTGATTAGCTGTACTAAAATTTTCTAAGGTATTTAAGTTAACTTCAAATACAATTTTCCAAGTGGCTGTTTCAGTATCGTATCGCAGGCCAAATGGCTTATTTGAAAATATCAAATCTACCATTGTGGCAATTACTGTTGGGCTAATAGCTGCCTTCCATGCTGGAATAATTGCAGATAATATTGAAGTCTCTGGGATGATATCGTTTAGAATTACTGTTCCGGATCCGTCAATAAGTGTACCAGATCCTGCATTCGTACCATCACCTACAACAGATATTACTTTTACCCATAACGAATCTGTTGAGTTTGCAGCTGGATTTGCAGGGTCAATAGTTTCTAATTTATTGTCATTAGATTTATTAAAATATTTGTTAGCTGGTGCCGTAAATTTTAATAGTGAACCAGCTGTAACAAATCGTAAATTAGTACTGGTATATGAGCCAAGCATAACGGGAACTCCGGACGTTCTAAGAGATCCAGTTGACTGATTAGTGTCCACAGTGTTACTATACCATGTGACATTCTCAATTGTAACTCTAGAAAATTTCGAATAGTAGAAATCACGCAGTTGAGCTGTCTTTAATGTTTCATAAACTTGGTTGTAAATTACTGCTTCAATGTCAGTACGAGTAGTATAGTTAAATCTAAAACTACTTGTATATTCTTCTTTATATAAGGCACCGTCATCACCAAACAAATTAGTTTTACTATATTTGCCGGTAGGGTCAACTAGGTCAAAGTATCGGCTAATGCCGCTGGCACTTCTATTAACTGCTTTGACTTTTATAACTTCTTGATTAATTCCAAGCGGACTTAGATTATAATCTTCAGCAGTAATCATCCTATTTTGTGTATAATAGGTAGAAGGTGCATTATTTTTAATGCTAGTGTTAGATTCAGCTTCTGTAGAATTACTAACTGATGATTGTAAACTTAATGTTAGTGTTAAAGTTTCAGCTTGTCCAAAATTAGACACGTATGGAACTTCAATAACTACGTTTTTAACATCACGAGGATTAATTGTATAGCTAATGCCGTTGCTTGCACGATAGTAAACTCTAAATGTGCCTCTTGGTAGGTTACCAAATGTGCCGTCACTAAATGTTAAACTGATACGATCATTTGAACGAGTAGTAACATTATAGATGTTTTTAATAGACTTGTTTAAGCTATTATAGATGATATTATTACCTTCAAGACTTGGTACTTTAGCCCAATATTCTGACTCAACGCCTGTTTGATTTAAGCGATATAACCATACGTCAGTGTTGTTAACATTAACTGCATCAAGGTCAACTGTTTCATTAGTTGCAGGTTGATCAATTGTAAATGTGCCTTGATTTAAGATTCCTTGTCTAAAATGTAGAAAGAATCCGCTATTGGTACTTCCGGCGCCACGACCGTCATTTCTATAGACAAATCCTAATCGATTACCAATTGCAGGTGGCTCTTCGTAAATTTCTTCTGCGCCCTTAAATGTAGTAGATACTACTTCAAAACTCATGTTTCGTCCGTCAATAGCTTTTGTAAATGCGTAAACTGGTACACTGACATTAGCAGCTTGGAAGCGGTATTGTTCTGTGGGGATGTTGTATATGTCGGCTTTATCGTCAGGATTTCCAAACTGGCGAGTTGCAGGAAGGGCTGCATTTATTATTTTAATAAACTGATCATACCAGTTAGCATTAGCTGGATCGTTCCACCCAATTACTTGATTAACTAGGTTTCGACCGTTAGAATCAACCACTGTTTGAGTAGTCTGTACTGCTGTAAATTTTAATAGACCGCTACCGGCTATGTTACGTTTTGGGTTATAACTAAGCAAGCGGGCAAGGCGTAATACGCTGTCACGACGTTCTGCTAGCTCTAAAAAGTTCTCACGAGCGTTTAAATCTGTGCGGAAACTAATGCTTTGGCCAAGGAATGCAATTAGGTCAATAAGGGCTAAGTATTCTGAACTTTCAATGTAATCGTTAAAATCTTCCGGATAGTTTTCACGGATATAATTAATCATTACTCTGCGAAGATTTTCAAAGTCGTAGCTTTGGAAATCCGCATTACGAAACGTCTGGTATATACGTTTCCAATCTTCTGCTACCAGTAATCTATTTTGTCGATCAGTTGCTGACATACGCCCTTCCCAATTATTGAGTATTTAGCGTAGTTTATTATGTAGGAGTTTAATTCATTAGTCCATTAGCTTGATCAAATTTCAGCTGTATAGACTCCTGTATGTAGTATGGAAGGTAAGTTAATCTACATTCAATCTGAAGACCACTGTCATACTGTGTAATGATAACTTGGTCAGCACGGACACGTGGATCATAATTAATTATGTCTTCGACATTCTTTGCCACCAACTGCTTTAGTTCTTCAGTTAGCGGTTCAAATAAAATATCCCAGATCACTGTGCCAAATGTTGGATCGTTTAACTTCTCTCCTTGACGTATATGAAAATGATTAAGTATATCCTGTTTGATTAATGCTAGATCGTATAGTGCAAAACTAGCAGCATCAGGGGAAATCGTGCTGAATCCTTTGTAAGTTTTTGTGCCAGGAACATTCTGTTGTGTCTTAACACCTGGTAAAACAATTTTATCATATAGTTTAGGATTAGCTGACATAGTAATATTTATTCGCCTGTATTATCATCTTCGGGATCTGCCGGGGTAGCAAGCCTAACAAACGTATCTTCAGCTGTAGAATACTGTTTCCATGCGTCTGCAGGAGCAATCATTGTTTCTGAAAAATCTGATTGGTCAGCGGTTTGTTCACCGTCTGTATCTTCATATCTGTCGTCTAGATCTCTGTCGGTTTCTTCTGGTTTAACTTTTAATGGATCTAAGTTTTCATGGTATGGGTACGGTTCAAACGTTGGCACACGACGCATAATGCTTGGAGGTATGACATCTTCTACAAACTCACCAGATTCATCTGACAGCTTGTGCAATTTTAAACGTTGTGGTAATTCTGCTTCACTAGCTTCACTAGCTTCACTTGCTGTAGATGCAGTGGGTCCGTTAAAATTAATGTTACCCCCAGATATAGTAGTATTAGCTGCGTTAACTTCTGTATTATCTCCGGAGGTTTGAAAGTTATGACCCCCAATATTAAAATCAAAATTTCCACCAACTTTATGTTGGTAGTTGCCGTCAAACACTTTATCTACATTTTCTAATACATGGTGTAGATAGTTTTGATCATACAATTTATTAACATCTTGCTTAACATGATGTGTATAATTTTGTTCGTACGTTTTATCAACATCCATCTTTACATGAATTTTTTGATTGCCGTCAACTATTAAGATTTGGTCTTCTATTACATGTGTGTGTTTTTCACCGCGTACTTTTGTATTAAAATTACGGCCACATTCGATGTTAATATCACGGTCTGCATAGAAATTTAAATCATTTTGTGTACGTACACTAATGCTGTCTTGCGCATAGATATCTATTTTGCCGTCACTGGTCATTTCAATCCAAGTAGTACCTCGTGCATTGCCAATGTAGATCAAATCCTCGGTATTATGCATTAAGATTTGGTGGCCTGTACGGGTTCTAAATCTCATCAACTCATTGTGCAACAGTGTAGGATCGCCATCATCTTCTTGATTTTCTACTCGCGCATAATCTGGCGGGCCTTCGCTAGCGTTAGTTTTTCTTAACCACTTGTCATCGCCGTCGTCCATGACAAAGCTACTGCCACCTAGACGACTAACAAATGTATTTTGATTCCTATATTCTCGTTTACCTACCGCACCTGTCTTAGAACCATCTTGTTTATCAAGTGGGCCAGGTGTTGAAATTCCAAAGACCATTGACGGTGTTTCCCTGCGAGCACTGCTTGAGGTAATTCCTCGGATATCATCTTCTAGCAATCCTTGATCATTAAGGACAACTTCTTGAGGTGTTGCAGGTTTAGTAATAGTAGTTGAGTCAAGAGTTTCAGCACCAATAATTTTATTATATTCTGCAACCGGAACTCTTTCTTTATCTGTAGTCTTAGATTCATCTACATTGTAGTATGTTGATGCATAACCAGGAGTCATAAAATTCATTTTATCGTCCAGTACACATCCCATCCAGAACCATCCTTGTCCTTCAACAAAGATGATCATTACCGTAGATCCTACGTCGGGCGGGATCATCCACATACCATAACTTTTTTGTGTGTTATTATAAGTGTCTTCGGCATCACTTACATAATCAACGCTAGTAACTCCGTAAAATGGGCTTAGATACCTTGCTTGAAGAAGTTGCCCTTCTGCCGCATCATCGTTACCAACTTCCCTATATAATTGCACCTCAAGGATGCCCATATAATTTTTATCATGGTGGCTAATAACTTTGGCCAAGAACGGGCCTGGGTCTGTTTTCCTACCTTCGGATGCGGGGTTTCTTGTATCTTCTGCCATAATTATCCGTCAAATCCTGCAAGATTGTTACTTGCTTGTATTTCTTCTTGTGTTCTTAATTCACCCTCGCCAGTTGCACCATCTGCAACTGCTGGCTTAACATCTTGTGTATCTTTAATAAGTTTAATTGTGCCACTAGTGTCTGCAGAAGGGTCACTGGTCTGGCCTGCACGTCTAATCAACGTTAATACTTGCGTAAATCTTCCTCGATTAAACGTACTTTCAACTCTAGTAACTTGATACAATCCGCTAAACTGATTTACTAATTTTGTTGGGCCAAATTCATACGCACCTTTACTCATGTCAAGGTCAATAGGAGTTCTAAAATCTACAGTAATATCAACTTCTCCAGTTTGGTAGTCAATGCTGTAGTCAGCCGTCATATTTTCATATTGTGACTTAGGTGCGGTATAATTGCCCATTCCGCTGTCTCCTAGATAATACGGATCGCCTAAAATAGTCAGTGTAGTATTAACCATGTCAAAAGGATTGTTTAATACATTATTTTGAAATTCTCTTGCGGCTCTAGTCTCAGGAGTTTCACGGCCACTAGTTCCAGTACCAGTATCTGTTTTAATTACATCACTGCGTATTTCTTTTGTTGCTTCACCAGCAAGTGGTGCTTTATTTCCAGATTCTGGTGCTACTGATTCTGCATCTTGAGCAGCATTTGCACCAGACGATTCTTTTGCTCTCTGGGCGCCTTCGTTATTTTTTCCTGCATCTGCAGACATTGCAGAATAGAAGGCCGCTTTAAATTTAATATCAAAATTTATAATATCTAAATTTTTAGCTGTGTAGATATAGTTGTATGCTTTAACTGCTTGTTTTTTTGCTTGCTTAACTTTAGGGTTAGCAGTGTTTGTTGGCATGAAGCTTGATGCATCAATACCAAATGGTACTACACGATACACAATAAGTTTTGGTTGAACTCCAGTTTTATCTAAATTGTCATCTGATGGAATGGTATATACCTGCGCTTCAATGCGCCACCATGGAATTTTTCCAGTGTCAGATGTTTGTGTGCTAGTCAGTGCTTGGCGGCCATAGTCGCTCATTAACATGACTTGATTTATAGCATTAGGAATATCTGTACCTTGCGAGAATTTAAATGTTCCTTCAGTTGGGTCTATTGCGATGTTTCCTCGGGTGTATACTTTAGCTTTTTCATCGTAGACTAATCCATCTTTAGCAAAAGATGCATCGCCAATCCTCTCGGGATTAAATCCCATGCTAGCTCGTCCTAACGAATTCATGTCTCCATCTTCTTGTATTAAGGTTCCGTTCCCGCCTTCGTCTTTAGCCTTTAAGGCTATTTTTAATTTAGTTTGCAGGTCACCGCCTTGTACTGCGCCTGTGCTTGGAGATTGTGTTGCTGACCCACCGTCATCTTCATTGTCAGCGGCCGCACCGGACGTTAAGTCACTAGGAAACATAATCAATATTTGATCAGGTACTTTAACAATTCCTTTTTTCTTAGCTGCATCGTTGAGACGTTCATTTAATACAACTTGTAAACTTCTTTCGCCAGTTTGTAACATCTGTCCAACTGTCTTACCTCTAATTGTGATGTCTGTTTTAAGTTCTAAGTAACTGCTGGCAAAACCTTTTTCATTCCAAGGAAATGCTGATACATCATATTCAGCACCACGACCGGTTACTTTCATTTCAATAGTGCTTAATTTTAAAGGAAAGTGCTTTGTTGTTTTTTCTATAGATAATGTATCTGCTGCAATCCCTTGTTGCGCAGAATTTAGATGGCCTTTGAATTCGATTGTTAGCAATAATGGAACATCCATATAATTCTTATAGCCAGAGGCTTCGGCAGCAATTTGTAAGGATTCAAAAAACAATCCCATGCTATAAATTTCAGTAACTTTAAAATTTATTTTAGTAGCATTGGTGTTGCCAGTGTCCTTATCTAGGTTGATAACACTTCCGACAGTTAAATTATCCATAAAGAAATCAAATTTACCATATTCAGTCTTTACTCGATTATCAGGAGAACCGCTGGCACTTTTAAAAATAATTTGACCCAGTTGTCCTTTCTTGTATGTTTCGTTTGGGAAATTTATGCTTGCGGCATCAAGTACGCTTAATGTAAAAATATAATTATAACTAGCATAACTGTGTAATATATTTGCCATTGGCAACTCAGTCCTAAGATTTACTGAGGTTGCAGACGAATTAATTGACTTACTAAGGTTGCCCAGGTCGACAATGTTTGATATCTGTTGTTGTATTTGCCCAAGTGCGCCGGCGAGGCCTGCAATCTGTCCAGGTATTGCCGAGGACAGGGCTGTGCCAAGATTACTTATTCCATTGGCTGCTGCTTTTTGTATTCCGCTGATAGCACCGTTGACTGAGCCTAATGCACTGGCCAAGCCAGTATTAGATACAATTTTGGTTGCCTGACTAACTGCAGATGTTGCAGAATTAAGTGCCGAATCAAACAATCCCATATTATAATCCCAATATATCTATTAAACTTGATTTCTTAGGAAGATAAATTTGAGTCCCGGGGATAAAATCAAAGATAGGATCTTGTAAAATATCTAAATTGCGTTGTATAAAAACCCACCACAACTTGTTAGTGCCATAAAGGTCGTGTGCCAGTAGATCAGGACGATGGCTATACTGTGGTTCTATTGTGTATATTGCATCATCAGCTTCTGCACTTACTGGTCTTATTTTTAAAATATTCAAATAATTATTTGATATAGTAGTGTTTGCCCACGGGCTTGTATTGGAATATGTTGCCATTAGATAAATCCGCCTGTGCCGTTAACGTATCCACCGGTTACAAATTTTTGTAAACTAAATTGTCGAACTGCTTCTCTGCTATAAACTGGTTGTAGAGTAACCGTTAATGTACTCTTATTTGGCACATGGGTGTTGCCGCTAGCTGTTGGAAAAGCGCCACCAAGCCCTTGACCTGAACCGCCACTTAATAAGCTAGCAACTCCCCCAATGGCGCCGCCCACAGCTCCAACTTTACCTAAACTAGTTGCTAGCTTGCCGGCACCTAATGCTCCTGCAACTCCTGCAAGTCCTGAACTTAGTGCTGCAATACCAGAGATGGTTGATGCTGCGCCGCCTGATGCTGCTCCAAAGCCGCTGAATCCAGCAGTCCCCATTGTTGTAGCAATATAGTTTGCATCAGCTGGAAGGTCAATACTAAAACTAGTAATTACTACAGGAACATTTTTAAAAACAAAATCGCCGTAACCGTTTAACGATAGGATAGGAGGAGGACTACCTGCCGAGTCCCCGTCACCTGTGTACATTTTTGTAGCCGATCTTAAAAAGTGTACGGCAGCAATCCAATACTGTGCTTGGACAGCATCTTCAACGTTAAATGGTCCCGATACAGATATTGCATTTGCTTTACTGTTCTGATAAGCCATGAATTGATAATTTTGATGTGTAATTGCAACATCATCGTAACTAGCACTATGAGAAATACTAATTGTTGGAGTGTATGGAAATACTAATCCACCTGCACGTTGTAGAGGTGCTAGCACATCACTTGATGCGAAGAAATTTGGAGGGATTGACAAACGTACACGCCAGTCATCTGAATTACCAGGTCCTGAAAATTGAACTCTTGTTGCTGCGGCTGCTGCGCCCGTGCCTCCACTACCCGGTAAATTGATGCTTCGTAATGCAGAGATCAATCCCGAAGGGTTGGATAAATTATTAAGGGCACCTGCCAGTTTGCTAGCAGTACCTAACGCACCTTGGATTCCTCCCATTGCGCCGCTGATTGAAGAACCAATAGATTGTGCTTGGCTAACAACCGACCCAATACTTGAACCTAAGTCAAATCCCATTATGGACTCCTTTGTTACTCTATTTAGTTGACAAAATTAAGTACATAGTTTATAATATTATAAAATAGGACTACAATGAAAGTTAATTATCTCAACAACAAAGATCTACTAGAAGAAATACATAAAAGTAAAAATACATTTTGCAGTTTTACTGATCCTGCTTTTCATCGATATGATCTCATTTTACCCAATATTGATAAAATAAACATTAGAACTGTTGCCGAAGCTAAACGTGCGCGGGCCAAGCGCATCGGGCAAGAAGAATATCAGCGGCGCAAGGCCCTTGGAGAAAAGGTCAAGCAAGCAGACACCGAAGTTGATTATAAAAAAATTGCCAAGACTGATGTGATTTTTCGCATAATGTCCTTTGATCATATTCCGTTGAACGGCACACGCAAGAAAAATCCTAAAACTCTAGCAGATCATAGAGATAAAGTAAATTTTCCCCCGTTCCAGCATTGGAAGTTTGATGAAAATGATATTCTAGTGTGTGTTGGCAAAAGCCATTGGAAGGGTGATTTAGAAAAGGGCAAATTTAATAAAGATCACGGGCAGATTACTAACACACTAGCCCGTATGTACATTAAATTGTGCGAACGCTATGCTACTCGTGGTAATGTCCGTGGCTATACTTACAATGATGAGATGCGAGGGCAGGCTATTCTGCAACTTACACAAATTGGGTTACAGTTTGATGAAAGTAAATCAGATAATCCGTTTGCTTACTTTACAGCCGCAGTTACTAACAGTTTTGTAAGAATTATTAATTTAGAAAAACGTAATCAAAACATCCGCGATGATCTATTAGAAATTAATGGCATGAATCCTAGCTATAGTAGGACTGGCTCAGGTGAACATGCAGCCGCTGTCAAACGATTCGACGAAACTACCGATTGACCTGTTGTTCTAGAACAGCTATAATGTAATGATGGAGAACGCACATTGAGTAATCTTTTTAAAAAAGTAGCCTGTTTTACAGACATCCACTTTGGATTAAAGTCTAACAGCCAAGTACATAACCAAGACTGCGAGGATTTCGTAGATTGGTATATTGCCAAAGCCAAGGAGGAAGGGTGTGATGTTGGAATTTTTATGGGTGATTGGCATCACAATCGCAACAGTCTTAATATCACTACTATGGACTATAGTCTTAGGGCCCTGGAAAAGCTCGGTAAGGCGTTTGATCAATTTTATTTCTTTCCTGGCAATCATGATCTTTATTACAAAGACAAACGAGATATACACTCTGTCGAGTTCGGCAAGTATATTCCTGGAATTACTGTTGTTCATGAGCCTACTACCATTGGCGATGTTACACTTTGCCCGTGGCTCGTCGGAGAAGAATGGAAAGCTGTAGGTAAAAAAGGCGGCAAATATATATTTGGACACTTTGAGTTGCCCAGCTTCTTTATGAATGCTATGATACAGATGCCGGATCACGGTGAGATTCAGCTAGATAGCTTTAAAGGATACGAACTAGGATTTAGTGGGCACTTCCACAAACGCCAACAGCAACGTAATATGATCTATATTGGCAATGCATTTCCTCATAACTATGCAGATACATGGGATGACGAGCGCGGCATGATGATCCTTGAGTGGGGTGGTCAGCCAGAGTATCACACATGGCCCATGCAACCAACATTCCGCACGGTTAAACTAAGTCAACTTATTGACGAAGCTGATACAATTATTAAACCTAATCAGCATCTGCGTGTTAGTCTTGATATTGATATCACTTATGAAGAGGCAAGTTTTGTCAAAGAAGACTTCATGAACAAGTACGACATTCGAGAATTAACACTTATTCCCGAAAAGAAAGAATTAGAAATTAATACTGACATTGACATACAGGCATTTGAGAGTGTAGATCAAATTGTTAGTAATCAACTAATCAATATCGAAAGCGATACATTTGATAAAAAAATATTGTTGGAAATTTATAATAGCCTATGATCAAAATTAAGGATTTAACCGTAAAAAACTTTATGAGTGTGGGTAATCAAACCCAAGCTGTAAATTTTGGACGTGAACAATTAACTCTTGTGCTAGGAGAAAACTTAGATCAAGGTGGAGATGACAGCGGATCACGCAATGGTACAGGTAAAACTACTATTGTTAATGCATTAAGTTTTGCATTATTTGGTACTGCACTGACTAACATCAAGAAAGATAACTTAATCAATAAGATTAATAACAAGAACATGTTAGTTACTTTATCGTTTGAGAAAGACGGTAATAAGTATAAGATTGAACGTGGTCGTAAACCTACGATTATGAAGTTCTATGTTAATAGTCAAGAGCAAAGTGCAGAGTCTAATGACGACAGTCAGGGCGATATGCGAGAAACGCAGAAAGATATTGACGAGTTGTTAGGTATGAGCCACGATATGTTCAAGCATATTGTTGCTCTTAATACCTATACAGAACCGTTTCTCAGCTTAAAAGCTAATGAACAACGTGAAATTATTGAACAGTTGTTAGGTATTACATTATTAAGTGAAAAAGCTGACTTGCTGAAAGAGCAAATTAGAATTACTAAAGAATCAATCTTTCAAGAAACTGCTGATATAGAAGCTTCTAAAAAATCTAACGATAAAATACAAGTAAGTATAACTGGTTTAGAAACTAGACAATCAGCTTGGTATGCGCAACAAAAAACAGATTTCGAAAAAATTGCAAATAGTATTACAGAGCTGCAAAACGTTGATATTGAGCGTGAATTAGAACAACATGCCAAGCTAAAACAATATAATGAACATGCAGCTAAGATTAAAAGTCTCAATAAAGAGAAAGCAACCTTAGAAACAGCAGTCATACAAGCTGATAAGAGCGTTACTAAGTATACTAAAGAGTTAGAACAGTTAAAAAATAAGACATGTCCTGCTTGCGAACAGGGATTACATAGTCACAAGCATGAAGAAATGACTTCTAGTGCCGAGAAAAATCTAGCAGATGCTATGCTGTATTTGCAAGGTGTTAGTGATAGCTATACTAGCGTATTACAAGAATTAGAAACTATTGGTGACATCAATGGCAGGCCTAACACTTACTATGACACTGTAGAAGAAGCATTAAAGCATCAAAACAATCTTACTAGTTTAGAATCTGCTCTAGTAAAAAGAACAGATGAAGTTGACCCGTATCAAGAACAAATTGACGATTTAAGGCACACTGCTATCCAAGAAATATCATGGGATAACATTAATCTACTGAATAGTATGAAGGATCATCAAGAGTTTTTGCTCAAACTGCTGACTAATAAAGATTCGTTTATTCGTAAGAAGATCATTGATCAAAACCTTGCCTATTTGAATAACAGGCTTACCTACTATCTTGACAAGATGGGATTACCTCACCAAGTAAGTTTCCTAAACGATTTAAACGTTGAGATTACTCAGTTAGGACAAGATCTAGACTTTGACAACTTGTCTCGTGGCGAGCGTAATCGTTTAATCCTTGGATTGTCGTGGGCATTCCGTGATGTATGGGAAAGTCTGTATCAAAGCATTAATTTATTGTTTGTTGATGAACTTATTGACAACGGATTAGATGCGAACGGTGTAGAAAATGCTTTAGGCGTACTTAAGAAGATGGCACGTGAACGTAAGAAGAACATTTTCTTAATCTCACACAAAGACGAATTGATAGGTCGTGTTAATAATGTGCTTAAAGTTATTAAAGAAAACGGCTTTACCAGCTATGCAAACGATATTGAAATAGAAGAATGAACTACGAAGAGTTGCACGATCAACTAATGAAAGAATTCAGAGCCTACTTTGAAGACTATCAAAATTGGGCAACTACAGAGTCGCATGCCAGTGGTATGCGTACTCGCGCACACTTGTCAGAAATTAGACGATTTGCCAGCGCATTACGAGTAGAAATACTAGAAACACGTAGAACTAAACCAAAAATTAAATCTCCTGCATATAGGGCTGCAAAGCTCGCAGAACAACAGGCTCAGAACCAACAGGCTCACGGGAATGATGATGCTAACTAAAGCATGTCATGGACTTATCAGAATGAAATTATCGAAACACTCCCCGAAGAGTGCATCGGATTTGTATATCTTATAACCAATGTCATCTCTGGCAGAAAATATATAGGCAAAAAACTTGCTAAATTCTCTAAGACTACAACTAAAACTGTAAAATTAAAGAACGGTACCAAGAAAAAAAAGAAAATTCGCAGTAAGATCGATTCTGACTGGCGCGACTATTATGGTAGTAGCGTAGAATTAACTAAAGACATAGACTCACTAGGCAAAGAAAATTTCACAAGAGAAATCTTATATTACTGCAACTCAAAAGCGCAATGCTCTTACATCGAGGCCAGAGAACAATTCTCCCGTAAAGTATTAGAATCAAACGAGTATTACAACGGACACATACAAGTTCGTGTACACGGCTCACACATTATATTAAAATCTTAGGCTCATCAAGCAGTAATAGCAAGCGCAAGCTAACATCGTGCGCCCGTATACCTGGATCTCGGATCGCAGGGAAGGAAACTCTAGCTGCTAAGAGTACTTAACCACCATCCTTAACAGGACGAGGATCGCAAAGCTGCCGCGGTTTGGTTATTTAAAGGAATTAAAGGCAAAAAGAGGGAGAAATACCCACGTTTGCATGTATGTTAGCGTATGCATGTAGGCCGCCGTCATATAAAGACACAGCTCGAGGTACCGGATGACCGCCTCTGTAATGCTGTAACGCTAGGTGATAAATGTGCAACTCAGATAATGTTGAATTTATTTCTTTGCCCGCAAGGGCAAAGTGTGACTGAACAATCTAGATAATATTTAAACTGCTTCGCAGCAGTAATATTAAATACAAAAAGAAAATAGTTCGAGCGCAAGCGATGAACAGATGTACGCAGTACATCATTAACTAAATACAATATCATGAAAGTATACGACATTATCAGTGAGGCAACACCTCAATATACACCAGGAGCTCTGGCAAGAAGAAATGCTGCAAGAACACAGACACGTGTTGCACCATCTCAAACAGCGACTCCTACTGCTACACCTGCAAAAACTAGTGGCCCGTCTGATCTTCGTAATCAAAGAACTGCTCAGGCTGCGGAACTACGTAGGCAGGGTGGACCTAAATCGTTTCGAAAAGCTGGTGATATAATAAAAAAACATCATGAGATATGGAAAACAGGTAACGGTGAGGCAGCAAAAGCAGTAGAAAAATCTTTCTACGCTAAACTTGGTACTAGTACTGTATGGTTTCTTAAAGCCTTAGGTTTTGTATCTGCAGCTGGTGAGTTATGGGTCGACCTCGGCGGCTTAGAAGAACTTTATAATAATAAAGAAATTACTAAAGAAGACTACGAAGCAGAGAGAGAGTTTGCATTTGGTGTATTTGAAGCGCAAATACTTGTACCAATGATAGCTAGAGCACTAGCAAATAGTCGAATAGTATTAATGATAATTCGCGGTATTAAAAACATAGTACTTGGTGCCGGCGCAATTGCAGGTGTTACAACTGGGGGAGTAGTATCAGCCGCATCAATTGCTGCTATGATTGCTACTGAAGCTGGCATCACTGCATTACAGATGTGGATAGGTAGTGATCAAGGTAAAGATTATATTGCCAGCGGAATAGGCAAATGGTTAAGATACCCCGGTGCAGTTGGTGAAAGCATTTGGAACTGGTTAATGAATGGATTTAAAATAAGTACATTCTATGCAGATGCAGAAAAGAAACAAGGCAAGTTTCAAAATCAGAAAGCTCTTAAAGCTGCCACAACACCTCAAGAAAAACAAGCGGCACAACAGGCAATTGCCGCTGCTGACGCAGACGCAGACGATGAAGCATCTCGAGCCCGTGGCAGAAAAGATTTAAAGTAACGGCATACCACTTTTCTTAGTGGCTTCTATGTTTTCTTTGATAAGAGAGCTCATAATATTCCTATCTTCATAGGAATACAAATGAAATAAGTCTTGACTGGTCACTCCGCCACGCATGTACCAACTTATTTTAAATATCTCTTCCTTAACCTCAGCTGCCTGACGATCAAATGTCTTTAAAAAGTCTTCAAGGTCAGAGTGTTCGACATAGCCTAGGCGGTTACGAAAAAATTTGATTGGTCCAAATTAACAGTCACAGCATCTTCAGTACCACACGTAGCACATTTGATCTGAGATTTAGGCATAGTCCATTTTTCTTTATTTTCTTCTAGCTTTTTCTTAATAGCAGCATACAACTCTCTATCGCTATTTTTAACCCATTCAACAATAAATTCTTTTTCATTAACAATTCCGTCTGGAACTTGAACACTGTCAATGCTGTTGATAAACAGTTGAGTTTGTACATCTGCTAGATTTTTATACACTAGATCAACTTGCACTTGTTGATCTTGCTCGTTTTCCATAGTGCTAACTTGTGCCAACATCTTTTGTAATTTAAAATTTTCTATGTTAATTTCTGTAAGTTCTTTATAACTTAGTGGACGCAGAGTAACTATTAGTTCACCTACTTGAATTTTATTATCAAATGTTAAACTGCTGTAGTATTCTAAGAATGTTCGCAAGTCAATATCAAATTCATTTTCTGTTCCGCAGTTATTACACGTATGTCTAATACCTAGCAATTCACCAAACGTAGCAATTCTAATAGCAGTAACAATACTATCTACGTCTAGAGTGGGCATCTTACTAGCGTCTTTGATAAACGGACAACAACTTTCAATAACTTTAACTGTTGCTTCACCAGTAAACAATGCGTCTGGAGTCTTGTACATGATTTCATCCATGCCGTTCATACCAAAGATTGGTACATTGTTATAGTCACCGTGAAACGCACCTTCTTCATAGTGTAATCCTTTGCTGGGCAAAGAGATGTAGATTTTAGGCTGGCGATAGTACTTCTGTAGAGGGTTTAGTGGGTTCATTTTTACTCCCGATAAATATAATGTATCCTTATTTATATACGCAGTTTTCCGGGAAAAAATAATATGTCAATGTCTAAACAAGAACTAGTAGATGCCCTTAAAGAAGCAAGCCGAGCCGGCTATTTTGGAGGCATGGGCGGCGGTGGCGGTGGCTCTGGTGGCGGCGGTGGCTCTGGTGGCGGTGGAGGCAGTTCAGGCGCCGGACAGTTTGGTAAAGAATTAGGTGCTGCTGGAGATGCCGTTAAAGGATTAGGCAATGCAGCTCTAGGAGTTGGATCAAAAATTGCTGAGGGTGGTGCAAAATTAGGAGATGTAACTCAGGCATTGTCAGCTGGGTTTTCTGGACTAGGAGCAAGTGGGTCTGTTCTTGGAGCGTCTCTTGACAAAGGCGCCAAAGCCTTAAACTCACTTGGTCAAAATATTGATCAAAATATTGATACTTGGAGAAAACTATCCGACACTGGTTTATCGTTTGGTAACGATATAATGGCTATGAAGGATCAAGCAAGTGCTGCTAGGATGAGCATTGCTGAGATGTCCGAAGTAATGCAGAAGAATAATTCTTCTATGTTAGGGTTTGGGGCAACTAGTGCTGAAGGCGCTAAAAAGTTCTCTAAAATGGCCGATACGTTTTTTACTAGCGGACTAGGTGAACAACTACGTGGTATGGGATATACTACAAAAGAACTTAATGATGTTCTAGCAGTTAGTATATCAGGATCAAAACTTAAAGACTTAAAAGACAAAGACGGACAAGACCGATCTCTTAAAGCCGCAGCAAGCCTAGCTACTGAAATGGATGCAGTAGCTAAGATAACAGGACAAAGTAAACAAGAACAACTTGATGAGTTAAGACGTAAAGCAACCGACGGACAACGTATGGCTGCTATTGATGAAGCTATAGCCAAAGGTGGCGTTGGCGCAAAAGAAGCGTTTGATGCAATCAGTGCTAATGGTAAGTTGATGGGTCCGCAGTTTCAGAAACTTGCAGAAGATATGGCTTCTATGGGACGCCCGTCAGAAGGTATGGAAGCAGCCTACGGACTACTAAGTTCTGATGCTAAGAAATTAATGAGTGAAGCAGGCGAAGCTGCTCGTAGCGGTGACAGAGAACGTGCTGCAATGCTGACAAAACAAGCGGCTGCTGAGCAAGCCGCTTTTCAAAACACTAGTCAATATCGAACAATGGCTGCTCAAGCAGGCATTAAAGAAACACAAGAAAGTTATGCACAAGGTGCTAAGTTTAGAAATGCTCTTGCAGATGCAGGAGGCAATATTAAAAATGTAGAAGCTTCAATGAAAAAACTTGACGATCAAGTTAAATCAGAACAACAAGCTGGAGGCAAAGATGATCCAAATGCAACTGCAGGTGCCGGCATTACTAGATTTGCAGTTGATCTTGAAAGCCGAGGACGTGACTTAACCAAAGTACTAAACGATCAAGTTATTCAACCGTTAGCAAAAGATATTGCACCATCAATTGTTAAAATGAGTAAAGATCTAAAATTAGGTTCATCGACAGTTGTGCAAACTGAAATTGGTGACCCAATGAAAAAAGGATACGATAAATCTAGAATTGATCGTACTGTAAAAGAAGAAGCAGATAAATCAGGCGGTGCAATGTCTGATAAATCGCCATTGCATAAAGATCTAGTTGAATTTAATAAGTTAATTAACGGAAATCAAAAGCAATCTGACACAACTCTCAAAGTGCTTGAAAAGATGGCAGCTGATCAATCTAAGGCAACTGGTAAAACTGTAACTGCTGAAGATGTAGCTAAGAACGCTACTAACACACCCGGTGCAATGGCGGATATTGTTAAACAAATTAAAGCAGCATTGCCGGCAGATGCACAGCTTGATAAAACAGAAGCTGAGAAAACAAAGAAAGATAAGATAACTCATGTATCTGGAGATAAAGCAAAACCGGCTGGCGAATCATTAGGAGCTATGGTTGAATTTGCAGGAGGATTGTTTAGGGGAACTCCGGGCAAGGTTGAAATAGTTAACGGTGGTGCTGCTGCACCAGTACCTAAACGTGAAAGCGGTAGTTTAGATAAAGCCGGTAAAATGTTTGAAGATTGGGGTAAAGGTACTATGGTAGAATTACACGGTATGGAAAGTGTAATGCGACCACAAGACGTATCTAAAGTCATTGAATCTGCAATGGCCGGTGTAAGAAAAACTATGCCAAAAGTAGATATGGCAGGTGCTGGTGCCAAGTTAGAAATGCCCAAGTTAGAAATGCCCAAGTTAGAAATGCCCAAGTTAGAAATGCCCAAGTTAGAAATGCCCAAGTTAGAAATGCCTAAATTAGATACTGCTATGGGTAAAGATAAAGAGTTTGCAGCTCTAGCAGCTGAAATAAGCAAAATGGGCAAAGCAGATATGTCCAAGTTAGATTTGTCTAGTATGACTAAATCAATTAGCACTAGTATTAGTTCAGTAAGTGGCGGCGGATCTACTACCACTAAACAAGTTCAAAATGACAGCAGTAAGGCTGCTGAAAAAGAATTAGCTTCTGTTAGAGAACAGATGCAAGCTGAAAAGATGGCTCTTAGAGAAAAGTTAAAAGCTCAAATAGGTGACGGCAGCAAACTAGGTGGCAATGCAGTTGCTAAAGAAATGCGAGTTGGAGAAGAAGGTAAAGGAATAGCTGAAAAGTATAAAGCTATAATGGAGCCTTTACAAAAACAAATTGATGCTGGAATTAGTTGGGAAACTACTAAGAAAGCAGCCGCCATTGAAGAAACTACTAAGATGGTTAGTGAACAGGTATCTATTACTAAAACTAGTAACAGTACGCTTGCTGACATGTATAAAGATGACAGCAAATCTAAACTAGATCTTGCTAAGAAAACTAATGCTGATGCATTTAAAGAAGCAGAACTAGCAAAGAGTGTTATTGGTACTTCAGTAAAAGGTATGAGCGACAATATGATTGAATCTATGATACCAAAAGGTGCAAAGATTGAAGATTATTACATCGACATGAATGACAAGATACAGAGTAATTCAGCTGACTTTGTTGCAAACATGGAGAAAAATGCCAAAGCGTCTACCAGTGTAATTGAAACATATTCAACTACTATATCATCATCTAGTAAAAAAATGGCAGGTGATATTGCTGGCGCATTACCTGGCGCTACAACTAAAACACCGGCAGCACCGGCAACCACTCCTGCGCCAATGAGTATGGCATCAATGTCTGTAGGTATGGATAGAGCCATGCTTAAAACAGACGATCAAAAGAAAGTATTTGATGAGATAATGACTCTCAACGACACAGCTTCAAAGGCAAAAAAATTATCGTTGCAAGAAGAAATGATGGCAGCAACTGCAACAAATAGAGCCACATCTGAAGCTATTGATCTAATGGAAGAAAAATTAGATGCTGAGGGTAAAGGGTTTAAAGACCTTACAGGCAAACAAAAAGAAGAATACGAAGCTCTTAGAAAACAACAAAATGAATCTTTTAATGCATCTGACAAAGCAAGAGAAGCAATCAAAGCTGTTGACCGTGCAGAACAAGCTAAACAAAACTTGCAAAAAATGGGCTACGATGTAGTAGTCAAACAAGAAGAAGATAAAACAAAGATTATTGAAGCTTCTAGTGAAAAGATTAAATCAGATATAGCTGATGCACTGCCTGTAAAAGAAGTAGCGGCACAACAACAAGAATTTAAATCACAGTTTACAGAGAGCCAACAAAAGATTATTGATGACTATAAAGGCTACAGCGAAGAAAATCGTTCCTTCCATGCACAAGCAATGGAATCGGGTATTAAAGAAGATACTAAAACTGCAGAGAAAATTGGCAATCGAATTGCCAAAATGAAGGCAGATATTGGTGATAGACAAGCTACTAAAGAAGAAGAAGCTGCACTTGAAAATGAAACATTGAATAAAGCAATGTTTGAAAAGCAAGTAGAAAAGAAAAAAGAAATGCTAGATGTTATGCAAAATCTAGGCGAATACAGTGCTAAACGTGAATTAGAACTTAAACAAAAAGCAGCAGACGAAGCAAAAACAGTAGCAATTGAAGATAAAAAAACTGATGCAATTACTGCAGAACTACCAGTTAATGGTGTAGCAATGGGTCCTCAACCCGAAGTAAGTGACCAAGAGGCAAAACAGAAAGTAGCAGACGAAGCTAAATCAGAATTAGCAAGAGAAAGTCGAAGAAGCACCCCACAGGATGCACCAAAAAGCAAAGCTATGAGCATATCAGATATGATGTCTGGCGGCATGACCATGGGCGCAAATGGTATGCCAATTATGAAGAAAATTGATACTGCTAAAAATAGTATACCAGCTAAACCTGCAGATGCAGATGCAGATAGAGAAAATGCAAAATTCAAAAGACAAGCAGAAGAGAAAAAAGCAGAAGCTGCTAAAATAGCTGAGAAAAAGCCCGATGCCAAAGCAGCAACTAAAGAATCTACTCTCTCTGACGTGGTATCGGCGCTGAATACGTTAAATAAACAGATGGGCCAACTAATAGCAGTTAGTGAAGAAGGCCACAAATCTACAACCAAAGCTGCGAAGAGTGGTGCTAGTAACATATACGCGAGATAACAAACATGTCATGGAAGAAATACTTTACCCCAGCATCAGTAAATTCTGAATCTGGAAACTATAGTCCAATTGGAAACGGTTCGTCTCGCCCAGGCCCGGCTCAAGCAAACTACTCTAGTTTCTTGCCAGATGTGTATACCGGCGCCCCAAATCGTATTGATCGTTATTTGCAATATGATACAATGGACATGGACAACGAAGTTAACGCAGCATTAGATATTCTAGCAGAATTCTGTAGTCAAAAGAACAGAGAAAATCAAACTCCATTTAGTTTATTCTATAGAAATAAAGCAACTAACAGCGAAATAGCTATCCTTCGCGAGTACTTACAACAGTGGTGTAAACTACAAAAATTTGAAACTAGAATCTTCCGTATCGTGCGTAACGTGTTCAAATATGGTGATGCGTTCTTTGTTCGTGATCCAGAAAACAAAAAATGGACCTACATTGATACCGGTAAGATTACTAAGATTATTGTTAACGAAAGTGACGGCAAAGCGCCGGAGCAGTATGTTATTCGTGACTTAAATCCTAATTTCCAGCATTTGGTTGTTACACAGATCAATCCTAATTCTAACAACACTAACAATCGCGGAACATCGTTTGTTGCAGGCGGAGCAGCCGCTCGAGGCCAGCCAGGAGCATTTCCAACTTCGGCTGGCACACGCTTTAGTAACAGTCAAAATGAAGTTGCAGTGGATGCAAAACATGTTATACATTTAAGTTTATCAGAAGGCCTTGACAACAACTATCCGTTTGGTAACAGTTTGTTAGAAAGCATTTTTAAAGTTTATAAACAGAAAGAATTGCTCGAAGATGCTATCATTATCTATCGTATACAACGTGCTCCGGAACGTAGAATCTTCTATATTGACGTGGGTAACATGCCAAGTCACTTGGCTATGAGCTTCGTTGAGCGTGTTAAAAACGAAATTCATCAACGTCGTATTCCTAGTGCTACAGGTGGCGGAAATAATGTTGTTGACAGTGCTTATAATCCGTTAAGTATCAACGAAGACTACTTTTTCCCGCAGACGGCAGAAGGTCGCGGAAGTAAAGTTGAAACACTTCCAGGCGGTACAAATCTTGGTGAGATTGATGACTTAAAGTATTTTACTAACAAGTTATTCCGTGGATTGCGTATTCCAAGTAGCTATTTGCCAACTGGTGCAGACGACAGTCAAGCACAATATAATGACGGTCGCGTTGGTACTGCATACATTCAAGAACTACGTTTTAACAACTATTGCCAACGCTTGCAAAGCCTAATGCAGGACATTTTTGATCAAGAATTTAAACTATATCTAAACGATCGCGGAGTTAATATTGACAGCAGTTTGTTTGAAGTGCAGTTCCAAGCACCACAGAACTTTGCCACGTACCGTCAAGCAGAGCTAGATGGACAGCGTGTGCCGCAGTTCCAAACTATGAGTCAGATTCCGTTTATGAGCAAGCGATTTGCTATGAAACGCTTCTTAGGTATGAGTGATGAAGAGATGGCAGAAAATGAACGCATGTGGGCCGAAGAGAATGGTAAGGGCAAGGCTATTCCTACTGACAGCTCAGGCGAACTACGTGGAGCAGGTATTAGTTCAGCAGGTATTGAAAGCGATCTAAGTGACTTGTCTGATGATACTGCTCCTCCTGAAGTTGGGGGAGCTGATATGGCAGGTGGTGCAATACCTGCTGCAGGTGGAACTCCAGCACCAGTTGCAACTCCGCCGGCAGCATAAATACTAGTATGATACTTAGAGAATTGTTTTATGCTGATAAAGATATGCAGGCCATTTCAAATGACCTGCAATATTCTGCTAGCCACGACGATAGTCCGTTAACACGAAAAGATACTCGCAAGACTAGACTGACTCTAAGACAAATTAATGAGCTTAGAAAAGCATCAGAGAGCCACATCTTAGAACAAGAAAAAGATTTAGAATTAGTACATCAAATGTACACGACACCGGCAGCACCTGCCGCGTAATAAATAACTTATCGGGCATTTTATTAAAAATGCCTTAAAAAACCACCATTATAACGTTTATATTACATTTAAGTGTAAATATATCGACAGCCTTACAATCTAATTAGGAGACAAACATGACTGATCGTTCAAAGTTCGAACAGATGCTAGAGCATCTTGTTAATGAAGAAACTGACAAAGCCAAAGAGCTTTTCCACCAACTAGTAGTTGAAAAATCTCGCGAAATCTATGAAACTATTTTAGCAGAAGACTTCACAACCGAAGAAGAAGCTGAAGAAGATGAAGAAGATCTTGACGAAGCTAAAGACGAAGATGAAGAAATGGACGAGAGTTTTGGCTTTGCCGAAGCTGGCGACGAAATGGACAGCGATGAAGGCGACATTGGCGGTGACGCTAGTGACGACTTTGTAAGCGACATTGATGCTGGCGGTGACGAAGGTGATGAAGAAGGCATGGGCGGCGAAGGCGATATTGAAGATCGCGTAGTTGACCTAGAAGATGCACTTGACGACCTACGTGCAGAGTTTGAAGCACTAATGGGCGACGAAGCTGGTGAAGGACACGACGACATGGGCGGTGACGACATGGGCGGAATGGACGACATGGGCGGTGAAGAAGAAGAATTAGAAGACAGCTTTATGCGTGAATACGTAGAGAAAGTTGGCAATCCAAAGCATGGTGACAACGGTGCAAACACCAAGTCAGTTATGGCAAAAGCAAACAATATGGGCGGTACAACTGCTAATATCGTAAAAGGTGGAGAAAGCACAACAGGCGGCACAAAAGGCGGTTTGTTAAATCCATCTACTAAAGAAGAAAACTTTGGTAACGTTAATGTCCCAGGCGGTAACGCAGGTAAGACAGCGTTTAAAAAGAAAGAACCAGGACACGGCGCTGAGAAAAAAGCATCTGGCGACAATGGCGACAGAAGTGCTGATAGCCCGTTAAATGGCGCTCCTAAAAGAGCAAAATAAGTAGATAACGATGAACTATCTTCGAGAAAACCTGAGTTTCGACCAAGCGAGAGTGGTCGTTGAATCCGATGGCGAGAATGGAAAGAACCTTTATATGAAAGGTATTTTCATTCAAGGCGACAAGAGGAATCAGAATCAGCGTGTTTATCCTGGAAGAGAGATTGCCAGGGCTGTCAAAACCCTGAACGATCAAATTGCAGGTGGGTACTCAGTACTTGGCGAAGTAGATCATCCAGATGACTTAAGAATCAACCTTGACCGTGTGAGCCATATGATCACAGAAATGTGGATGGATGGCGCAGACGGTTATGGAAAATTAAAAATCCTTCCAACACCCATGGGACAACTAGTGAAAACTATGTTAGAAGCTGGTGTGAAGTTAGGAGTATCAAGCCGCGGATCCGGGAATGTCAGCGATGGCAGTTCCGGTGAAGTATCAGATTTTGAGATTATCACAGTTGATGTGGTAGCTCAACCTAGTGCCCCTGGCGCATACCCTACACCAATTTATGAACAC
>Ga0114975_10000087_pt1 | contig 60183 bp, 48 predicted proteins | sample S_130626_EF_Meta_FD_87031 | JGI IMG/M metagenome (GOLD analysis project Ga0114975, IMG submission 87031) | Freshwater microbial communities from Lake Simoncouche, Canada to study carbon cycling - S_130626_EF_MetaG | ecosystem: Environmental > Aquatic > Freshwater > Lake | place: Lake...
ATGATCGATATAACTCTGTTAACATTATATGTGTGAGGAATAAATGACTGATCATTCTGAAGGTTATATGTGTAAAACCGATTTCGAATATGAACTTGGTAATGCTTCTGGTGGAAATGTTATCTACCCGTCTTTGATCGATCTACAAAAACACAAAAGATGCTGGGAATCCTGCGGCGTCGTGCGTGTTAGTGTTCACTTCGAAGAAATTGTAATAGAAGAAAAAGACAGGGATGATCCTGATGACTGATACTTGTAAAATCTGCCAGAGAACGCTAGTGGAAGGCCCCAGCATAGATGTGCATCATCTTATCCCAAAGCTAAAAGGTGGCCGAAAAGGACCAACGGTGGTTTTACATACCGTATGTCATACAAAGATACATTCAGTATTCACGGAATCTGAATTGGCAAAAAAATATAATACAATTGAAAAACTTTTAGAACATGAAGAAATTCAAAAGTTCGCAACATGGGTTTCTAAAAAAGACCCAGAATTTTATGAAACAAACAAAGAAATGTCTTCAAAAAAGAATAATCGAAAAATTCGCTAGAATCTGATCAAACCAAACTTCTAGCTACATCGATCATACTATTGATGTTATTTTGTCTCTTAACAAAATGAGCAAATAGTTTCATAGTATTAAAGGCATCAACATCGGCTCGATGTGCTTTGCCATCAAAGCTAATTTTATTTTGACCCATTACAGAACTAAGACCACCGCTTGGATTTTTTCCCTTAGCGATATTCAAAAATGTATGGATGGTTTTCACATCAATCCATCTCCTCCCAAAATGCGGGAAAGGTATATTTCGATCTCGGATTTCTTCCAGAAGTTCAGACGAATCTCCGCCGCCCCAAACAATGGGGTTCATGAAAGTATCATGTTCTACAATCAAGGCGCTTAGTTCAACAGCCATTTGATCATGGCTTACCGCATGATCCGAAATATCCTGATCTGTGATTCCAGTCAAACCGACTATGAAATCAAAAATAGGCTCTTGTGGGTCAATGTACCACTTCTTTGTTAACCATTCAGATGAGGGTGTAGTAATATCTGCAATGCAAATACCAACTTGAATAATTTTTGGCCGAGGCGTTTCTGCTCCACCATTGTTTAATTCAAGATCAAGACTTAGAAACTTTTTCATTTTCGCTTTCAACTAATCTAATAATTCTAGGCATTTTAACCATTTGTATAATATGATCAATGATTGCGGGACGAATATCACCAATCAATCGAGTTTTTTCAAAACCATATTCATCCGAAAGATGATCAAGAAAATTCAAAACTTCGTCATCCGTGATTGGATATTGTGTCAAATTGCGCATATTCGTCCTTTCGTACACTTGGGTTCCAAAACAAAGTAAACAACGCTGCATCATCTTTAGATGAAAATGATGGAAAGAACTTATATTTTAAAATAGTATAATCTCTTTCAACCGTTTTTAAAGACCAAGAATACCAACTATCTTGCAAATTAGCAATAATCCATTCATTCATACCAGCAGGATTATCTGTAAACATTTCGAATGCATATGGCAAATAATTATCCCAAACCGTGATATTTTTTGCCCTACGATTAGAATCAACCTGCAACTTTCTCATATTATTCTCCATCATCCCCAATAAAGCTTAAACAATGTTGCGGCATTTGTATCATTAAATACAAAAATATCCGATTTACTAAAGTATTTCCACTTTCCTGGGATATTGATTTCACACCACTCTTCTATTTCTGGAGTATGCGCTATCTCAATTATATTAGGCGAAAAAGAAACTATTTTCTTTATAACATTTGCATGTTCAATATTTTCTTTTTCAAGTTTCTCTACTTTTTCTTCGGCTATATTCATTCTCGTGACATAACTAGAAAATGTTCGCAAGAATGACTGCGCCGACCGATATTTCCATTCCAACTCTCCTGAAAAATCTGTTGGAAGCCGCCGTCTTTTAATAAGCCTATCTATATGCTCGTCATAGTGCAAACGATCTAAAGCTCGCATACAAAGGCTCAATATTTCATAGCGTTCGTCTTTATCTGGATTATGAAACCATGATCGTATTATAGCAATAATATCAAATAGGTTATAGTTCATATTCTACCACCTCAATTTAAACATGATTGCATCTTCTTCCAATTCAAAATGAATAATATACCCATTTACGGTAACAGAATGATACCCATGCCATCTACCGCGAAGTTCGGCAACAATGTAATTAATCCGTTCTTGCAATTTTTAATTAAAATTTCCAATACCAATAAAGTCTCCAAAGCAAACTGATATTTTATAAGGAAGAAATAATTCTATATCAGCCGCTAAGAAAGAAATAACCTTTCTTGTATCTTTATTGATATTAAATTGTTCTAATGTAATTTGTCCTGACCCAAAATCAAACCGCCGCATTCAACTATCCCCAATGCATCTTGAATGCTATAGCATCAAATGAGTTTTCAAAAAAGTATTTTCCACTAGGTAAATGATCGGCACTCCACCTCCCAGTAAGATTTTCGATAATCCAATCTTCTATTTCTTCATCTGGAAAATCCGGACTAACCAACCCAAAATCAATGATATGCGGAAGATCGGAATCCCTCCATTTATTAAAAGTTCCAATCATCTTCAGCCGCGCCAAGAAGGCTGGCCGCGCATCATCATTATCTATTACAGGAGGTAATTTCATGGTAACTTTTCGCGTATTTTGGCAAACTATATGATATACCATTTTTTATCCCAACATTTTTTGACCACCGTATTTTTTCAAGCCATATTGCTATTATTGCTCATAATTTTTTTTTGTCAAGAGAACACCACTGTTATTAAATACTGTGTTTAATGATGCCTAAATAAACTTATGAAAGATAAACGTAGACTTATTAATCAGTTACCTGCTGTATTCCAGACAGATACTTTAAAAAACTTTTTTGCAGCAACCCTAGATCAATTAGTTCAACCGGGTTCGTCCGAAAAGATTAGTGGGTATATAGGCCAGAAGCCTGTATATTATAATCCTATAAAGGATTTTTATATCTCTGAACCTACAGATGAGAGGCAAGAGTATCAATTAGAACCAGGAATGGTTTCAATTGATAATACTAATACTGTTTCTGCTAGTTTATCATATGATGACTTATTGCATTATATTAAATCACAAGGTGGATTAACAAATAATCACAGTAGATTATTTGAAGGCGATTATTATTCTTGGGTTCCGCCAGTAGATATAGATAAGCTGAATAATTATAATCATTATTTATGGCTAGGGTCGTTAACAGAATCCGAGCATTCTAAAACACAAATTGTTTTACGGCCACCAGAAATAAACTATGCATATGATGGTGTTCAAACGATATATCCATTGCCGCCAGTAATAAGTTCAATTTCTAAAAATGATGAATATCCCGTTGTTTTAATTAATGGTAAGCGGATTGATGCGCAATTTGATAATAATGGTAATGCGATTATTGGCACTGGATATATAAATGTTAGGGATATTATTACTACTATAAGATACGGCGATCTCTCAAAAATTATTTCCGAAAAATCTGCATTTGACTACACAAATTTTATATCATGGCAGTCTACTACTTCTGGATTTAAAAATGAATATACTATGACCGGAACGACTGGAAATGTTCAATTTTTTGTAAATGGCGAAGCATTATCTAGGAAAATTAACTTTAATAATACTATTACCCAAACAATGAATGATGTAATTGCGGATGTAAACTCTAATACAAACAGTTTATACATTCTATCTTCTGTGTCCTCAAATAAATTTTCTATAAATGTTGCTACCGAATCAGTAATGGTCGTATCATCGGGTGATATAAAAATTACTCTAAATTCTGCATCTCCTATTATATCAGTTTCTAAAAAATACAGAGTGGGTGAGCTAATTTATACTCCTGATTATGCGGCGTCATATAGATGTATAGTCGCTCACGTAGCGGATACTGCATTTTCTCGTGATAGTTCTAAATGGGCAATTTCTACAAATGCAAGCACCGTTACCACTGGAACAAGACTTAAACTCATTGATGGAATAGGAATTAGACATTTTTTTGTTGATGGGGTGGGAACATCTATAGTTCTTAACGAAGATCATACCTCTGACCATAACGGTCGCTCTCCATTATATACTATCATAGATCGCCGCTCGAATGAAAAAAGCCCATGGTCTATCAGAAATATGTGGGTGCATGTTGACTCTTTGATGTGGAATGGAATAGATTATTCTCAATCTGATAGAAAAGCACATAGACCAATAATTGAGTTTTTGCCGAATATTCAATTATTTAATTATGGCTGGAACCGTTTACCCGATGTTCAAGCTATAATGAGCAATGCATCAGTGGTTATATATGATGCGTGGGATTCTCAGCCATATGATAGCAATGTATGGGATAATGAACAAATTGTATTATCTAGAATTAATGGGCAATTATTTGGTAGACAATCCAATCAATTGAATAGCGGAATATCAGTTGATGATGGATATGTTTTGCAACCAAATGATTATTTGTTCGTTCATCAACACGATTCATTAGAACCGCAGTTAAATAATATGATTTATAAAGTCATTTCTCAAGCAGATACTCCACTGGCATATGGAGTTACTGCCGATGTAATTGAGCTTACATTGACGAGGACACCAAAACGTGGTGATATTTTTAGACATATTCCTGGAAATGGTGCTAAAACTGTTTCTACTCGAAATGCTTTTTCTTCTTATACCGAGTATTGGTACAATGGGGTCGAATGGGTAATAGCACAAAGCGCATCTTCTACGCCATTATTTGCGCTATACGATTCTATGAAAAACCGATTGGATGATCAACTCACATATCCTGGGTCAAGCTTTCTTGGAAATAAACTTTTCAGTTATCAAGTCGGAACAGGCGAAAACGATGCCGTTTTGGGCTTTCCATTAAATTATGATTCTTATGCCAATCCCATCTTTAATGTAGATTCTGATATAGAAATTGCCAAATATAATGGGGGTAATATCGAAGGATATTATTATCATAAAATAATTTCAACTGAAATTACCAATGGAGTATCTACGTTTGTTGAAAAATATTCTAATAATTGGTTCGCGCATTCCACACCAAGTTCACAATCATTAGAAAATGGTGTATATACAATTCCACTAAACTTACAAGCTAACCCTAATAACTTGCAAGTTAAAACAATTTCAAAAAGTCAATGGTTTGATCATTTTAGTGAAATAATGACCCTGCAAAAAAACTTTACTGGTCAACCTTATACGAGTAATAATTGGCGAGACACTCATAAAAACTTAAGTGTTGGTACAAAAATTCTACAACATCGTTCTCCTTTATTAAAAACGATGCTAGTTTCTGCTATATCAACATATGATGTTCCTGCTGCCATACGATACGCAGACCAAGAATATACTCGTTATAAAAATAAGTTCATCCAAGCCCTTATTACTATAAGACGAAATGGGACTCTTCTTGATAGCGATCCAGATTCTCTTTGGGTAAAAACTGCCCTTGATCAATTAAAACTTAACAAAACCTCCGATTTTGCTTTTTACGGAAGCGACGTATGTGGTTCCAAATATTTTATTCCACCAACTCCCGCATATATGGGATTAGCAAGGGTAGCAAAACCAGGATTAGTTTATGATTTTTCATTTTCTTCTCCCGTCCTCATGCTTAAAGGACATGATGGAAGTTTATCTCCCGCATTTGGCGATTGGAGAGATTCAAAAATAGTAGCATTTGAACAAAAAATATATGACAGCATATCTCCTCGATTCAAAACCGAAGCTAGACCGCTTGTTGATTTGCAAGCTCGAACCAATTCTGCTTTTTATAATGGGGGAGAATTATATTATACACAGTCCGAAATAAATGAAATGCTCTCCCCATATTTTGAAAAATGGGTGCAATTAAATAAACTAGATTATCATACAAATGAAATGTACATTGAAGATGATCCATTTTCTTGGAATTATTCTGGAACACGCGATGTTAATGGAAATTCTTTACCAGGGTTTTGGAAAGGAATATATTACTATTATTATGATACAGATCGCCCGCATTTGTCTCCTTGGGAAATGCTAGGGTTTGTTGATAAGCCAACATGGTGGGACACAGAATATGGCCCAGCCCCGTATACGAGAGGCAATAAAAAGCTATGGGATGACTTAAGAGATGGTCGTATTCGTAGTGGAGTTCGATCTGGTATAGATTTAAGATATTCTCGCAAAACATTATATAAGTTTTTACCAGTTGATGATGAAGGAAATCTACTAAATCCTCGTTCAGCAAATATAGTAGATAATATCCCAACATATAATGATGCATCCGCACCATGGAAGTTTGGTGATGGATCACCGATTGAAAGTATATGGAGAAGATCGCCATCTTTTCAATTCTCATTAGCAATCGTGACCTTCTTGGCAAAACCATCTCGATTTATAGAACAAGGTTGGGATACTATAAATAATGTTCAGGATAGTACAGGGCAATGGATTTATAACTCAACTGGAAACCGTCCAGAAAATCACCAATTATATATTCATGGCGAGATAGTCAATAATTCGTATGTAAAAAACATTGGCGTCCAACAATGGATAAGCGATTACATAAAATCTACAGGCCAAAGTCCAGAAATATTTGGAAATCATATTAGAGGATTGGACACGAGACTAGTTCATAAGTTGGCTGGTTTTACCACAACTGATAATTTAAATATTATTGCTGATAATTTTGGAAAAATACCTGCCGAAAACATAAGTATAAATTTATACACCTCGCCTTCTATTAGAGAATCATTTTATAGCGGCGTGCTAATAGAAAAAGTAAGCAATGGATGGAAAGTCGTTGGATATGACATACGAAATCCAAGATTTACGATCATTCCACCTATGAAAAATGGTCCTACTGGGATTATAAGTCTATCTACCTCTCAAGAACCTGTTGTAGCGCAATGGAAGACTAATACGTATTATTCTATAAACACCTTCGTTCAATACCAAAATACCGTGTACGCGGCTACCAAGGCACATATGGGCGGAAATGTTTTCGACAATACTTATTGGAAAAATAGTGGAATTGCAGCCCCGCCATCTCCCAGAGTTGTGACATATTTATATGGCACAGACGAAGAAGTGACTGTTCCATATGGTACAGTTTTCAACAGTTATCAAGACATCGCGGATTTCGTATTAGGACATGAGCGGTATTTGGTTTCTAAGGGATGGTCATTCATCAATACCGATACCATGTCGCAAAATACTATTGATTGGTCATCCTCAGTTGAAGAATTTTTAGCATGGTCTCAAGTTAACTGGACTGTTGGTAATTTTATTACTCTTTCTCCCGCAGCCAGTGGGATATCATTTGATGCAAAACAAGGATATATATTTGATATATTGCAGTCAATTACCGGAGCTTACGGTGTAATTAATAGAACCGGTGCTCCTATTGACCGAAACGATGTCATAGTGAATAGAATCGATAATACAGCAGAAATATATTCTAAAAATAATGATCTCTACGGTGTTCGTGTAAATGTTGGACAAATAGAACATATTTTGATTTTTGATAATACGACTATATTTGGTGATTTAATATATGATCCTTTATTCAATCTTCGCCAGCCTCGTTTGTTAGTTATTGGAAATAAGTCAATAAATTGGACTGGTATTCTTGATGCACCTGGATATATACTTATCAACGGTCAAATAAAATCAAACTTTGATAAATCTGCAAATGACTTGCTCACCATGTGGGATATTGAAAAATCCGACAATGCTATATTGAGAGATCATGCCCGTTCTATTATTGGATATGATAATAGAGATTATTTAGAAAGTTTAGTTATTTCGCCAACACAACAATTCGAGTATTATCAAGGATTGATTCACCAAAAAGGTGCCCCTGGAGCATTCGATAAATTGCTTCGTTCTGATTATATCGATCAAAATCGCCAATTAAACTTCTTTGAAGAATGGGCGCTTAGGCTTGATGAATATGGTGCATTATCATCTAAAGAACGAGTTTCTTTTCAAATAAAGCGTTCTAATATTTTGCGCGACCCGCAGTATGTACAATTTAATGTTACGCAAAATGCAATAACCACTAATTATGATAATATGGATTGGATGCAAATAAATGATTCCGTATCAGACGGGATAGATGGAAATTGGATAGAACGTCCTCAAAATCCATTAAACACTTTTCCACAACGTATGGATTTGAAAAAACAAGAACATAATTTTCCAATTTCTGGTTATGTTAGATTAGATGAAATTGATTATTCTGTTTTTTACGGATCAGATTTACCAACAATATATAATGCAGCAATTAATCATCGCATGTATGCCGGTGAAGTTGTGTGGATTCATGAAAATATTAAAACTGTAAATATTGGCAATCCTAGCAACACTTGGTATGTAATCGGCAATTTTATACAAAATCCAGATTCAATTATAAATAAAAACACTCTTGGGTATTGGGATGGAACGGTTGATACAGCCGTAATTAAATCTAGTTACTTGTTTACCGACTCTTCTGGAAACACCGTATTTAAATCTAAAAGCAATGATTCGCCATATATAACGAATTCCTTGGATTTTATTCCAGTAGCGGGTCAAACATATACTATGACATTTACTGTTAAAAAATCAGTTAAGGAAACTAATGGGATTCCTGCATATTTGATTCCAGCATTTGATGGGTTTAATAATTATAATACATTCATCCAGCTTTCCGCAACTACTACTGGAAATGGATATGATCCGGTTTTGGATGCCATTGATACGACTAATTGGGCTATAGATACCTATTATAATATAACGGTTACATGGACTTGCCCAGATACACCAACATTTAATGCAGTTCATAGTAGATTGCGTTTAAATTGGAATGGAGTAACCGATTCTATTATGTCGAGTTATTCGGATGCTATATTCGATGTATTAGGGCAAAACATAATATCTCAACAAAAATTGATTGATTGGGATGCGCTTAAAATATATAATATGAGCGAAGATGGCTCTGAAAATTATGTATCTAACATCGTTACTAATAAAGAAGATGTTAACTTGTCCGTCAATTCTATTCGTGTCTATACGATGAATCCACATGGATTATCGGCTACGGATATTAATAATTTTGTAGTAATTGATGGCGCAACTTATAGTAATGAAGATATAAAAGGCGTTCATATCATTAGTGCTGTCGGCCCAACTTTTTTTGAAGTAAAAGCATCATCTATGCTAGGATTTGATTTCAGCGCAAACCAAAGTGTTTCTATGCCCGCCGTAAGAATATTGCGTTCAATTCATTTCAATAATGATACTGAGTTCAATGTCATGCGAAATTCCAGACGCGGCATAAAAGCTGGCGATTTGGCCTACGTAGATGGCGCAAAGAATGAACCGTGGACTGTATACAAGGCATTTGAATATACAGAGAATCAATCAGACTTTGAAGATACTTCTGTAGAGGTAACCTACATTGCTTGGGATTGCTATAGAGATCAACCAAAAAGAATAGATGCTACCAAAGTATCATCTATTTTACTGTATTCTTTGGAATCTAAAATTACAACCACCGATTTACAAGCACAGCCATTTTCGTTAGATCATATGACTGTGATTTCTCCATTATGCGGAATTCTTCCTGGGATCGCTATCAATCAATTAGACTATATAACTGACTATGATCCAGCGCAGTATCCGTATTCTCCGCCTTCCGACGTATTATATAAATTAGATAGCTCTCTTCAAGAGATATATATGAACGCCAATATTGCAAATGCAACTGGTGGATATGGGGATGTAAATGGATGGGGTTCAGAATCGGTTGGTAAGCTTTGGTGGGATTTATCAAAAGTCCGTTTCTTAGAAACTGAAACCGACAATGTTGCCATTGATATGGTATCAACTGAAAAATATAATGCTGAAGTTAAATATAGAACAAAAAATTGGGGAAGTATTGCCCCCTCATGTTCTATAGATATATATCAATGGGTACGAAGTACAATCGACCCTATTACATATCAAATATATTCAGAAAATGATACCACCGGTACTTATACTGGCAAAGTTTATAACGCATCTAATCCATCATATGCTTCATTCGAAGAACATGACCCTATTTCTGGCCAAATAATTACATATTATTATTACTGGTTATCCGGAATGAATACGGTTCTTCTTAATTCAAACAAAACGATGTCCGCAAAAGCTATTTCACAATACTTGCTTAATCCGGCAATCGAAGATGTGCCATGGTTTGCTCCAATAATGCCGAATGGTTTATTAATCGGAGGAGCGAATGCATTCTTACAAGACACATTCAATCAATCTAATGCTGGAACATTATCTGGAACAGCAATTCAAATAATCTTAGAAAAAAATGATTATGCCGGAGCCAAACATCAAGACTGGATGCTTTTACGTCCACATGATCCAAGGTCACTACCGCCAAACTGGATGTGGGATAATTTGAAAGATAGTTTAGTTGGCTTTGATGATAGACTTCGCCCAAAACCAAAACCTATTACTTTGCCCAGACCGCTACCGAATATGAATCTACCTCCAATTTGGAATCCTCCTACATACGTTAATCAACCTCCTGTCGCTCCAGGATTAGATGATGGGTATTTAGATGATGATATATATACAAGACCTCGATAAGGATTACCAATGATATACACTATATTAAATGAATTACCTAGTCGCTTCCCTAATGTTCCAGCAGGGGTCACGTATGACGGTGATAACTTTTTTGCAAATATATCGGCCAATGATCCGCAAGGCGAATGTATTGAATATTCTTTAATTTCTGGAACTTTGCCATATGGGGCTATACTTGATCCACTATCCGGCAATATCTCTGGAATTTTAAAACTGCGAGATGTTGCTAATACAACAACATATTGCCATGATTATTCTTGGACATTTACTATTCGAGCAACAAATAACTTAGATTATTCAGATCAAGATTTTACTATTGTAGTAAAGCATGTAAACGTTCCACCTCTTTGGGTAAATGCGGTTGTAAATTCATCGGAAGTTATAGAATTAGTTGATGAAAATATCAACATACTTGGTGAATATGCTTCAAATACTGATATAACTATAAAATTAAATGCAATATATTATCAATGTGCTCCGTTAACGTTTTCTCTTGTTACTGGGGATATTCCTCTCGGACTTTCTTTATCTGATGACGGAATTATATCAGGAAAATTGGCAAAAATTCCAAGAGGTACGAGCCAACATTATTATTTTACGCTAAATGCCGATGATGGTATTATAATGAGCACACAAGCTTTTAATTTTACGACAACTTCATTAAATATTGCTCCAATATGGGGAACAAACACATTCGATTTAGTATATCCTGCGGGAGAACCAATAAATTATACGGCCAATGCAATTCAATTGGAGGGATACCCATTAACATATTCAATAGCTAATGGAACACTTCCAAATGGAATAACTTTATCGCCTTCTGGGTTAAATGCTGGTTTAATTTATGGAACTTCTGATGTTGTTCCAATTAATACAAAATATATATTTACTATTCGAGCAGATGATGGCGTATCTCATGCTGACCATTTATTCAGTATTACTTTGTATCGTATATATTGGTTTAGTCCAGATGAAAATCGTGGTCAACAGATCGGTGGAACGGATTATGATTTTACTGCTATAGTCCGAACTTCCAGACTTTCTGGGCAAACTACTTATTCATTAATTGATGGATCATTGCCCGCTGGAACAAGTCTGAATTCTACCGCAGGAACTATTACGGGAAAATTAACTAATGCATCATCAAACTATACTTTTACAATACGTGCCACAAATTCCGGAATATCGGCGGATCGAACATTTACTGGATCGGTTTTAGGAATTACGACTGTTAAATGGATCAGCCCGACCATCCAGATTGCGCCATGGGTTGGTGGAACTCTTTATAGATATAATCCAATGGATAATCCGGATTTGTTAATTGAAAACGCAGTCGGACCAACCAGATATTCTATTATATCTGGTGCTGTTCCGCTAGGAACATCATTTAATGAATACACTGGACAAATTATTGGAACGTTGAATAATTCTGTATATAGTTATAACTTTACAATGCGTGCTACTAATAATGGCATAAGTGCCGATTGCACATTTTCTGGAACAGTTACTCGTAGTACAGCAATTTCTTGGATAAGTCCCGCAAGTGATCTTGGGCAGTTAAAAGGTGGATCATCATTTTCATTAATATCAAATGTATATGTTAGTAATCCATCCGGTCCTACTATATTTTCACTAGCAAATGGTGCATTGCCAAATGGAACAGGAATTAGTTTAAATACAAATACTGGTATTATTGGAGGAACTTTAAATAATCCAGCAACAACTAGTCCATCCCTTACTACTCCACCAGAAACTACAAATGTATTGTTCACCATTCGCGCAACCAATAATGAACTAGCCGCTGACCGAATATTTAATGGAACAGTTGTTGCGCAATATCCTCCGGTATGGCAAACTGTTGCGAATAGTAGTATCGGTGATTATCCAGAAGGCCAACCATTAACATTTAGGTTTGTTGCAACTGATAGAAATAATGATAACTTAACTTATTCGCTCGCTCCAGACAGTTTGCCGTTGCCAAATGGATTAACATTAAATTCTAATACCGGTATATTAAGTGGAACTCCGATCAATATAGTAAATCAGACGAATCAAAGTAATTTATCTTGGATTATCGTGGGAATACCTTTAGGTAATGGGCATTATGATGGAAGAGATATACGAGTAACTGCCTCGGCCAAGGATAATGGTTATACTATACAGGAAAATGGTTATGAGATTGTTCAAACAAAGCCATACGATTCTCCGTTTATCGCCACAAATAGTACGTTCATGCCAACCATCGGTATACCATACACGGTTACATATAAAATTATAAAAACAGTTAAAGAAACTAACGGAATTACTTCCTACATCCGCCCAGCATTTGATGCCGAAGACCCCAATGGTCTTTTAGCATCGGCTCAAGGAACAAAAACCGGATATGGGTATAATTCAACTATAGATATGATAGATACAACTAATTGGGTAATAGGGCAACCATATGATATTTCGGTAACATGGACTCCTAGTATACAATATGTATATGCTAGGGGTAGAATAAGAATTAATCGAAGTTATCCTGATGATAATTTTGGCACATATCCGTATTCGAATGCTGTTTTCAAAATACTTAATCAAGATGTTAAATATTTTGAAACTGATGTTACTTATAAGTTCACATTAAATGTTACAGATAATATTTTTCCATTAGTTCCTAGATCATTTTCTATTAAAATAAAAGGAGCTACTACTGTTACTTGGGTCAGTCCCCCAGAAGGTGCCCAAAGTCCCATTTTAGGCAACTCAACATATCTGTTAATTTCGAATGTATCTGTTAAAAATCCAGTTGGAACAACCGTGTATTCTTTACAAAGTGGTACTTTGCCCGCAGGAACTGCTTTAAATCCAAATACAGGCGTTATTACCGGAACTGTGCCAAATGTATCATCGAGCTATAATTTCAAAATCCGTGCTATCAATAATGGAATTTCAGCAGATCGATCCTTTTCTGGAGTAATTGGCGCAGCGACAGTAGTAACTTGGAATAGCCCAACCGCAGGCGCTCTTCCGGCATCTAAGGGCGGAACGGCTTATAGTTTTATACCAATCGTATCGGTTGCCAATCCGGTTGGATCGACTATATATTCAATAGTTTTGGGTAGTATACCGGCAGGAACTAACTTAAATTCTGCTACTGGTGTAATTTCTGGCACTCTTACTAATGCGACATCATCCTATTCTTTTACTATGCGTGCAACTAATAATGGAGTTTCAGCAGAAAGACCGTTTAGTGGAACAGTTTCTATACAGTATGCACCAGAATGGATAAGCCCAGCCGCTGGAAAAATTGGAGAATTTATAGCAAATCAACCAATTAATAATGGAAATGGAATACAATGTTCCGCCAGTGACCGAAATAATGATCCTTTGACGTATTCCTTGGCCCTAGGGTCTACCTTGCCTAGTGGATTGACCCTATCGTCTAGTGGTCTTATATCCGGAACTCCAGTAAATGCAGTCGATCAGAGCGCATTAACTGGATGGTATCTTATCGGCCCACCATATCCATACGGGCATTGGGATGGTGCTCTTGCTAATGTAATCACCTCTGTTACCAATTTGTCCCCATTTCCTATTCCTATGGGTGCCCCAGCGGGGTATGTTGCTCCTAATTATACCGTTTATAGAGACACTTTGACCAATAAAGTCGTTTTTAGATCAAAGGAGATGTATGATTACGGCCCCATTTATAATGCCGTCCGAAGCGGGGACGCTCCATTTATTACTTCGGATAATACGTTTGTTCCAAAAGTAGGATCAACGTATAAAATAGTTTATTCGGTTAAAAAAATAAAGGCAGAAACTAACGGAATTAAGTCCTATTTAAAACCAGCGTTCGATGCGATTTATGCTAATGGCACAGTATTAGCTGATGGAACAACCGTCGCTAATGAAACACTTAATCCAGCATTAGGAACTAGAAGTGGTTTTGGATACAGTAATGCTACCGACTCGGTTGATACTTCTTCTTGGATAGTTGGACAATCATATGATGTTGTTGCAACATGGTACGTTCCGCCTAGAACTGGATTTAATAATCAGGATATTCAATATTCTTCTGCTAGAGGAAGAATTCGAGTAAATCGCAGCGAGCCTGATAGTAGACTGGGTACTAATGCATATTCAAATGCAGTTTTTGACATAACGTGCCAAGATATTGTTTACGTTAATCCGCGAATAGATTATAATTTTTATATAAACGTATCTGACGGAATTTTGCCGCCAGTTCCTCGATTATTCTCGATCACTATATATTAATTCGCATAATACCACGAAATATTTAAATATTTCGTGGTATTACAACTTTTTATAGTATTACCGACCTTTTGGAGAAGTCTTCCAAATAAAATCTCGTAACGCTTCTCCAAATGCATTTACTGCAATATTATAATCATTTTGTTCATTCGCAATATAATCCATTGAATCATATTGGCCTGTGTACATTGGAATATTTGCCTCCTCTTTTTCAAGAGCCTTTTTCGTTGAACGAAGGTCTTCTATTGCACGAACTAGCGCAAGTGTATCAACATTAACGGGGGTAACATTTTTAGTAACTTCATTATTTTCATCATATAAGAACATGATATTCTCCTACTTTTTTAGTTTCATATCTTGTAAGTATACTATTAAATTTTAAATTGTCAAGTAAAACGAATAAAGGTAATATATGTCCTTAATATGTGCCTAAATATATGATAGTTTAATTCCGTGAAAGAATAATGGTTCAGAACACAGCGACAATGCCTTCAAATTTTCCAGAATATTTTAATGGTGGAAATGTAGGTATATTATCAGAACAAAACATGTTTGCATATTCTTCGGACGGATTATGGAACGCTCGCATTTCTTTCTGTGGAATGTTAAACTATATTTTCAATTCAAATTCGATAACATACGACCGACCAGATGAAGTCGCGGCGATGTATGCGGTTACACCGATTGATGAATATTTGATTTGGCGTAGAGCAGAACTTACTAGATATATTGAACCTATACCGCCAAAAACCTTATGGGAATTTGAAGTTTTTTCTATCGAAGAAAGAAATAGTCTTTTAATTGATCCAGTAATTAATTCAAGAATATTGAATAATGAAAAAATTAGAGTATTAATCAATGGCATTGGTAACCAGCAAGCGCCACAATGGAGCATTTATGAAGCATCCGTAGAAAATTTATCTATTACTGCAAATGCTATTAATGTCGCATCTAATCCTAATACTATTTTTAAATTAGCAAAATCATATGATTTTCGGGTTCCTACTCTAGATGCAAGAAATCTTTTAATTAATTCTCCCATTCCAATTAATGTAGGAGAATACGTTTTGGTGGACGGGGAACCACTAACTCATAATTTTTGGACTGTTTGGCAATATTATGGACCCGACTCATCTGATCCAGACTTAGATAATAAGAAATTTAAATTGGTTCGATACCAAACCTATGATACTTCGGATTTCTTGACTAAAACTGATTGGTATGCAGCCGGATATTCGGAGAGTTCTCCACCAGTTGTGACATATAAAACGGCGAAAGATCGAGACACTAATGAAACTCCTACAAATACATCTCAACCAAAAACGCCATTTGTAAAAATAGATGATGATGGTAGTGATAAACTTAATCCAAATAGAAGTATTAAATGGAATTGGACACAATATATTACGACCGATCCTTTAAATCCGTATTGGAGAGTGGTCGCCAGAAAAGATGGAACAATTCAAGTATCTTCTAAATTTTATGACAAAATCAAAAGACCTAGAATTGGATTTGATCCTATAAAACTTTCGGATATTGAAAATTTTCCTAATAGAGACGGTAGTTGGGAATTTCGCGTTATTTTTGAAATGTTGCGAGATATTCCTGTATTAAAAAATATAGAATTAAACGAATTATTTTTTAGTGTATTAAATTTCATCCATACTCAGCAAGATCAAGTTGATTGGGCATTCAAAACATCTTTTATGAATATTGGCGGATATAACCAAGCACTGTCCCAAACTCCTATCCAGCCAATAGATAATATTACAAATTTAAAAAATTATATTACAGAGATAAAACCCTATAGAGTTGTTATAAGAAATTTTGATCAGGTTTTAGCTCCACCGATTGATAATGCGGTAACTACTGTTTCTGTTCTAAACTTTAATATTAAAATAAAGCAGATATATGATCGAATAGACCATATGCCTAAGATTTATGAAGAACAATTTAATTATACTACTAGTGGCTCTTTGGCTAATAAGCGGGATTTTGTTTTAAATTTCAATAAGCCACTTGAGAATTATATTGTAGAAGTTTTCGCAAATGGTAATAAAATTGATAATACAAAATATGTTATCTCTGGAAAAACGATTTCGATTAAGACAAATTTAAATCTCAAAAATGGAGATTTGATTTATGTTTCAGTTAAACAAAATTTAACGAAAAATCTTGCTGCCGACCGTATTCAACAATTTTATGATCCAACCAAACAAGGCCCGATCACCGCCGAAAAAAATCTAAGGCAGCTTCTTGGTTTGGATTTTAAAGCTAATATGGTGGATGGTGGAAATCTTTCAAATAATTCTGTTCGAGATTATGATATTGATGGAAACTATACCGGAATAGTTTCTGATGAAACATTAAATCCAAACACACGCCATTATGGATTGATGGACCCTAAAATAGATAAAAATAGACCAGAGGAATTGATAGTAACGCACCCCAACGAATCTGTTAATTTTTTCGTAATGGATGATGTTTTTTCTAATTCATATACAATGTCTCAAGCACTGCCCTCCCCTGATCTAATGGCTCCATATAATGTTGGAGATTACGATACTCGTCCATTAGATGATGTTAGATTAGACATCGGGCATGTTCAAGAGATTACAACTACTGTACAAAGAATACAAAATGCCAATTCTATAATTGAACGACCTATCTTTGTTATCAGAAATGATGCATGGGAGAATACTCTACTCGTAGATGTCGGGGCAACTCTGTTATCAGACGTTTATTCTAACTCAGATTCATTATTAATACAGCCATATACAGATGGTGTATTTCCATTTACTCCTCCACGGGAAGAATATACATATAAAGATTCAATAAACTCAGAAATAGTATCTACCGTAACCCATCCTGGAGCAGTTTGGGTTAATAATGAAAGAATTGAATATTTTAATTATACAATGAATGCTAACGGAACAGTAAATCTTTCTCAACTTAGAAGAGGTACTCGTGGGACAAGAATTGGACAAGAACAGAGAACCGTGGTTAAATTGGTAGGACAAGGACAAAATAATGGAACAGGAAATAAGTCATTCCTTATGCCAGAATTGACTTCTACTGATAACATAGAAGTATATCTATTTACCGTTCCATTAGATTCAAATAAAGTTCCAATTAAAGATAATGGATATCAATATATTGATTCAAATGGCACTACGTCCTATATAGATCAATATACTGGATATAATAAACTAGTTCCTAAATTTAAAGATATTGATTACACTACTACTCTTACTACGAATGGGGTAATAGTTGAGTTTGTTACTCCTCCATTAACCGGTGTTGATATATTCTTGTGCCAATCTCGTGGTGTATATCATCCAATTGGTAGCCCGTTGAGAGATGCCTTAGTTGGATCATACGGACAAAATCCAATAGCTACGGAGCAGTTTCAATGGATCACGTCCGAAGGATCGTTATTTACCGTCTCATCAGGAACCACAGTTAATTCTCGAATACTAGCTAGTGATTCATTAGGTAAAAAAATATCATATAGAAAGTATAGCGGCAATTTACCAAATGGTCTTCAATTGAATAGAAATGGAACGATAACTGGAATTGCTAATGCAGTTTCTGCGGATACTACTTATTCTTTTGTGGCAAATGCGACTACAAATGGAAATTCAATTTCTCGTCAATTTGCTATATCAGTTCTATCTCCAGAAAAAATAACATGGATTTCAAATTCAAACTTGGGAGTAATAGAATTTTCTGGTTCTATAAATTATTCTAATTCTTTGGTTGCTCAACAAAATCATGATCATGTGATAACTTATTCCTTGAGTTCAAAAAATAGCAATTTGCCATCAAGCTTTGCAGTATCGAGCGATGGTGTATTTTCTGCCTCGTTACCCCCATTAAAATACCCAATTGCTGATACATATAGCTTTATAGTTGATGCAACATCAACGGGTTCTAATTTTATGGTAAAACAATCTCAAACGTTTTCTGTAACATTCGCGGCAAAGAATCCACTTCAGGTTTGTTCACCTCTAGACATTGATGGCGAAACTATTCCAGTAAATTTCTCTAATGGCACGACCACTATGAGCCTACCAAGAACTTATACTGGTACAGTCCCTGAAGGAGTTAATACATTACAAGTGAAGCTTTGGGGAGGAGCATCTTCTGGATATTGGTATCACGCTGGTGGTAGTGGTGGTTTTACAAACGCTATTTTCTCAGTCAATCCAGGAGATGATATAAAAATAGAAATTGGTAAAACGGGTTCACAGGGATTCTCTCCAACTAATAGCGATCTTTATCCACAAACTGCCGGTAGTGGTGGTTGGCCGGATGGGGGCGATGGTGGTTTGGGATTTGGCGGAGGCGGAGGATCATCTCGTCTATGGATCAATAACGCAATTGTGGCAGTGGCCGGTGGCGCTGGTGGAATTACCGATGCGGTTAGAACTGACGGAAATACACATGGAGGCGGGAAAACTGGGGCTGCGATGACGACAATACCATTGATAGGTATAGGATCATCTGGATCACAAAGTAGCGGTGGATATGTAATATTAGATAACAACTCAAGTTCTTCTGTAAATATTCCGTTAAATACAACATATCCTAATCATCAAGGTGGTTACCTGCATGGCGGCAACGGCTTTGAACCTGTCGGTAACGCATCGTCCGGAGCAGGTGGTGGTGGTGGATATTATGGCGGAGCAGGCGGAATCTCCCGCGCAGGCGGAGGCGGCTCTGGTTATGTAAGCAATACTTCTATTTCTGGAATAACATTGGCAGGACCATTTACTCAAGATGCAAATTATCCAGAAAATGGTGTTTCTCTTGGCGGAAATAGTAGCAATGGTGATTTAAGTATTCCTGGATCATGCGGCGGAAACGGTTTTGCCGTTATAAAATTATATGAAGATGTGATAATACCAAAAAAAGCCGTACTTTCAAAACCAAAAATTGTATTCTCCACTAGAAAAGTTATAGACAATTATACAGGCCCATGCTTGCAAGTGTTAAGAACTTCTGACAACTCCGTATTAAATATATATTTCATATCTGGCGTGTTAGACGTTGAATCTATTCAAAAATTCTGTGGTACAAGTATTGGTCTAGTAAACAAATGGTATGATCAATCTGGAAACGGATATCATGCATATGTTAAAACCGGATATAATCGCCCGATCATATATACAGATAATTCCATAATTAAGTTAAAAGGCCAGCCATCTATTAGATTTGCGGCGAATAATTCAGATATGTTAACATTTGATTATGCTATGTTTACTGGACCATTTACTATGAGTTCAGTAATAAAACTTAATTCTAATAGTGCTGATATGGCATTTGGTTCTATTGCGATTGGAGAACCGTCGTCTAAGGGAAATAATCCACCAATTGGTATATTCTTTAATACATCGGGCAATCCTTCACTGGTCGGCAATTCTCCAAAAGTTTCCGCAACATTCTCGGTTGGAACAACCGCTCATGCCCTAACCTTTATGTCAAATACCGGAGTAGAAGCTCTTGGTGGTATTATTTCAGCAAAAACATATAATAATAATATTCTGTCCGACACGTTAGTTATGTCATTTGATAGTAATTTTGATATTAGCGGAGATACGAGATATCCATATCCTACTACAAATAATTCATATATAGGAGGTTTCCCAAAAATTGGTGGTCAACAGCAAAGTTCTTATTTCTTAGATGCAAATATATCTGAAATAATATATTGGGATAACCCGTTATCAAATTCAGATTTATCCTCATATCATAATGTGGTTATTCCTTATTATGGCATATAAATTAAAGAATAAAAACCTATGATAAATATTACAGTAAATAGAGAGATATTATGTCAGATAAAAATCCAGACGAAAATACTAGTGTTAAAGTTGTAGGACATCTCGTGATAAGAGATAAGGACACAAACGAATTATTGGTAAGTACGCAGGACAATTTAAAACAGATACAGAAATTAGGGATTAACGATGAACGAAAAACTGAGCAGTAAGTTTCAAGGACATGTTCTCATTCGAGATAAAACTACTGGAGAAGTATTAATAGATAAGTTTAATGCCATACATTTTGAAAATATGAGTGAATCGATTGCACTTAGTCTTTCCGGTCGCACGAATGGAAATATTTTCGAAATGGTTTTTGGAAATGGAGCTTCTACTGTATCTGGAATTGGGGCGGTAACATATTTTCCACCTAATGTAACAGGAGAAACTGCGCAACTATATAATCAAACATATAGAAAAGTTGTTAATAGCCTATCATCGGCAAATATTAATACTACTAATAATAATATCTTAGTTCAGCATACACAAGGCATGACTTATACCGATATGGTAATTACGTGTACCCTTGAAAATTCAGAACCTTCTGGGCAAGATGCATTCGACTATACAACAAATACAAATGGAACGTTTGTATTTGATGAGCTAGGATTGAAAGGCTTTAGTGCTATCGAAGGTAATGGTAAATTGATTTCTCATGTTATCTTTCATCCAGTACAAAAATCATTAAATCGTGTTATCGAAATTGTTTATACAATTCGTATCTTTATGTCATAAGGGAGTAATAGATGCCTACTCACTACACCATTACTTCATATGATGGAAATTTTACTATAGATTCCGATACCTTGGATACATCAAATACTGCCTTATATTTGCCTGGTAGAGATTGGAGTGGATGGGGAGAACCATATTCCAACAATTTCACACATCTTTTAGAAAATTTTGCAAGTACTTCGGCTCCAACTATAAAACGTACCGGTCAACTTTGGTATGATGTTTCTTCTAAAACATTAAAAGTATGGAATAAGGCTGACAATTCTTGGTCTGCAACAAGCAAATTAGCAACGTCTATTAATATAAACATTACTGGGGATGTTAGTGGTAGTGGCACATATAATGGAACATCAAATACAAGTATAACAGTTTCTTTGCCAGATATCTTACCCGCAGGAAGCTACGATCTAAGTAGGTTCTATACCTCTCCTGCTATTAGGGTTGATTCTAAAGGCCGAATTACAAGTATATCTAATTCCGGTGGAGATGGGGTTGGCCCAGCAAAATATGTAGAATCTTATACTGTATTGGCAAATTCTAAAGACGATACGTCTGGCCTACCAAATGTTGAACACTCTGGTAATATATTCTTACGTGGTGGAGATATAATATCAGCATTGGGTTATACTCCAACTAATAACGGCTTAACCTCTATAAATTCTAACGATATTAGAATAGCTCTTGGTTTTACTCCTGTTTCTAATACGGCTGTTCTTCTTTTATCTGGCGGCACTATGGCTGGCGACATAAGTATGGGCAACACTCGCCGCATATTGAACTTACCTTCTCCGCTTTCTACGGTTTCAACCGAAGCAGCGAGAGTTGTTGATGTATATAACGCATTAACAACTAAAACACAGCGTGTATTTAATGGTTCTGGTGAAACAACTTATAATGTAACTGTATCATCAAGCCCACCGTCTGGTGGAAATGATGGAGATGTTTGGTATAGGTATTAATTATGTCTGTGCAAACTTGGTTACATTCTAACGGATCATGGCGTAAAGCAAAAAATGTTTATATTAACCGATCTGGCAATTGGACCGAAGTTGCAGAGACGTGGGTAAAACAGGCCGGAACTTGGCGCAAAGTTTATCAGAAAATGTTTCAATTGGATGATGTTGCTACCGGATTTAATTATAATATATATAATTCTGCAATGTCTACTAATGAATGGGATGGTATTTCTCCCATGATAGCAAATATCACAGTATCTGGAATTTTAGGATCATCTACTAGTACATATTGGGATTGGCAAGGATATTTAGATTTATATCCAGATGTATATCAACGTGCTATAATTTGGTCTAATAATAGGCCATCCCATACGATTATCTCGTATGCACAATATCATTATGTTACATATGGCATTGGTGAAAATAGAACATTACCTTATGTTGCTAGTCCGCCTGCGTTTACTACCGGTCCACTTCCTGCTGGATCGATAGTTACCCTTACAATCCCAGAAAATGCCTCTATAGAAGGCGCTGGCGGCATCGGAGGGTTTGGTGGATCATATGTCGATCATAGCGGAACAACGACCTTCATGCCCTCTACAGGCGGCTCTGCGGGCGGTCTAGCTATAAAGGCCACTGTGCCAATGACAATAATCAATAATGGCACCATTGCAGGAGGCGGTGGAGGAGGCGGCGGTGGTGCTGGAGCCGGTGGAAATCAAGGATATGATGATCCTGGTGGCGCGGGCGGCGGCGGTGCTGGTAGTATAGCTGGAGTTAAGGGAGGCGTTCTATTTAGAACTGGAACATCTTATGATGGGTACGATGGTACTTCTACTATGGGCGGGGCCGGTGGAACTCTTAGCTACCAAGGATCAAAAGAATGGGCCGGAGCATCTGCCGGTGGCCGAGGAGGCGATCTTGGGTTAGCTGGAGACTCTTCTTTCGCAAGTACGCATGGTGCAGGATTCCCTGGAGGCGCTGCGGGCGTAGCGATAGAAGGAATATCGAATGTTACTTTTCAGGTAAAAGGTAATGTATTAGGAGATACATATTAATTATATTTTTATTAAAATATTGTTTCTATAAATTAAAATAATTTTAAAATTGAAATCATTATAAATAGACATATGAGTTATACATCTTCAGGTTATACAATTAAATTAAGTGATGACACTATTCTAAGAGTGTCAGGAGATACTGCAACTTCCGTTATTGCAGATTTTAATGCGGCTAATCCAATTGATTTATCAGATTCTTCTAAAACTTCTTTGAGTCTAGTTAGACGAGGTGCTAGAAACTATTCAGATATCATAGCAACTGATTTAGTTCATCTTCTTGAAAATTTTTCTAAATCATCTCCTCCTGCTTATCCATTGGTCGGCCAATTATGGTTTAATAAAGCAAATAATACTTTAAATCTTTATAATACATCTGGGACTTGGACGCCAGTTGGAGCCAAATCAACTGGGTTCCAATCACCCGTTACCATTGGCGTATCTGGCGATGTCATAGGAAGCGTTTCATTTGACGGTTCAACTGCTAATTCTCCGTATACAATTTCTACTCAACTGGCAACAATATCTACCGTAAGAGCCGGAACATATACTAATTCTAATATACAAGTTGATTCAAAAGGTCGAGTTATCTTTGCAAGTAATGGAGCAACCGTTGCCTTAACTGATTCTGATATAATTAACGCACTCAGATATACTCCCGTCAAAAAAACCGGCGATGTTATGCAGGGTTCGCTAGATGTTCAAAATGGCGACATCAATACTAGTGGAAAAATTAAAGAAAAAGGAGCCGATTTACTCCCTACCGGTATGGTTATGATGTGGTATGGCGCTATTGCCGCTATTCCGAGTGGTTGGGTTCTCTGCGATGGAACAAATGGCACACCTGATTTAAGAGATAGATTTGTCGTTGGTGCCGGTAGCGCATATGCTTTCAAGGATTCTGGTGGAAGTGCTAACAATACGGCCAATGTTAATAATCTAAACCATACTCATAGTTTTACTTCCGCATCTTCATTAAATTCTGTTACAGGGTCAACCGATGCGTACACTTTGAGTACTGGGGATATACCATCACACAGTCATGCTTGGGGCATAAGCAGCAATTATCCGGTTCACGATCCAATAAACGGTACAGCTTTTTCTCCTACAAATCTCTGGTCAGATAATGCTGGGAACCACTATCCGATGGTATTGTTTTCAGATGGACAAGCAATTACAGGTTCTACTGGCGGAAATCAAGGACACAGCCATTCTATTTCTAGTTTGAATCTATCACATACGCATGCTGGAACTACAAATAATCCAAGTTTTGCGACAAATCCTTCTGTTACTTTTGATAATCGCCCACCATATTATGCATTGGCATATATTATGAAAACATAATTATAATCATCCAGGATTTTTTCCACCCAGCGCGGCAAAAACGTAGTTTGCGTATTGTATTCTTTCTTGTAGATGAGCGGTTGCAGCTTTTGGCCTTTCAAATTCGGCTACACCGTACAGAGTTGCTCCGGATAAAGTTGAAGTATCATAATTTCCAGCCCATTCTCCCTTTGTTATGGAAACGTTCCCATTTTTCTTCAAACCATCTATTGTTTGTTTTTTATAAGTATCTAATTCATATAATAAGAAATTAATATTGGCTTCATCGCTTTGTGGTGATAATCCTTTAGATGAAGAATAATTTAAGAATTTGTTTAATCTGTCACCTGTCCACTGAGCGAACCCATATCCTACCTTTTGAGTATTTGCAGGAGGCGGGGTTGATGATCTTGTCCCCTCGGTGATAGCTTGCAACGTAGATTCAGCCCATAAATTCCCAACTAATCCGGCTGCTTGATAATCAGTTAATCCATATTTTTTCATTAAAACTTTTGCAATCATCGCCCCTCTATCGGCTATTACTTTTTTTGCATTTCCTTTAGGCATAGTATCAATACCGATTGGCGTCCCTGCGCTAGTATAATCTTGCGCCGGATTTTTAGAACGAGCTAGCCCTTTCTGAATATTTTTTGATGACAAGTATTCATCTTGGCTTGGTCGATTTATAGGAGAATTTCCTTTAGATGGGTGCGCCTCAAATGGTTCATGAGTAGGCAATCTACGAAGAATAGTTTTTTTAGTAGTTTTGGTATATCCATCCGCTGTACCTTTAACATCTGGTAAGGTCAATGGCTCAGGTATTTCTAAATCAATGGCTTTTGGAGAGGGGGCAACAACTGTTGAATTATCATGAATAGTCTTGGCTGATCTAACATTATTACCGCCAGATGCTGATGTTATATCGCCACTAGCGCCAAGTTGCAAATTACCATCTGCACTAATTGATATATTATCTCCAGTTGATAGGCTAAACCCTCCACCGAGTTCAAGGGCGAAATCGTCATTTCCAGCGATGCTAATTTTTCCCTGCGATTGAAATGTTATATTTCCCGCAGAACGAAAGTTTAAATGTCCTTCCGATTCTATGTTTAATGATGCTCCGGCATGTATATTAACCGAACCTTCTGATCTAAAACTGATGCTGCCTGCGCTATATACGTCAATACCAGTATCTGATATTTCTAACCAAGAATTCCCTTTTTTTGAGTTTATATAAACAAAACCAGTCGTTTCATGGATAAGAACTTGTGCTCCGCCTTTGGTTCTAAGTCGAATATATTCATTTTTATCATCATCGTCCGCATAAATTTGTTGACCACTTGGTGTCAATAAACCATAAACTTTTGATACAGAGCCTCTTCTTGCTGATGCGGTAGATGGTCCTCTTTCTGAATCTGGATAAAGACCTTGGCTTGTTAATCCATCATCTAATGGGGTGAATACCGGTCTTTTGGGCTTATTTGGGTCTTCTTTACTCCATTTATTGTATTCTACAACCGGCGGATCGCTACCGTCTCTTTTTTTATTGTCGGTAGGCGTTCCTATCGCAATTCCTGGGATCATGTGGTTCATGTTTTGTTGCCAAACACACGCAAACCAATACCCGTTACCTATATCCCCGTTAACAAAACAAACTAGAACATGATTTTCAAGGTCAGGCGGCTGCATCCATAAGCCATACGATTTCTGACTATCGGCCATGGTCGTGCCATCTTCTTTAAGAAGTTTTGGTGGTGTTACTCCAGCAAACGGACTGGCATATCTAACCGTTACCCAATTCTGCGGAACCCTTTGATCTGGACCAGAAATTTCTGGAATCCAAACACTAAGTCTTCCCATTTTTTGAGAATCATCATGCTTCTTTACGATGCCGATATAAATATTGCTGTCTCTGACATGCCCCAATGTACTGTCGGTTCTGTATTGCCGAGAAGTCGAATTCATTTTTACCATAATTTATCCTTTATACGCCGTGCTTTATTTTTTAAATAATTATAGTAGTTTATTTTTTCTTTGTTGGTAGTCTAGCCAAATTAATTTTTATTGCTTCCAATGATTGCTTAAATTGCCCATCAGCAAAAGTATTTTTTACATTAATAACTCTATATACGCCGGTAAACATATCATCCCGTCTAATTACAGGAACACCTGTATCCGGATCAATTTTTGATGGAAATCTGAAAATTAAGGTCATGGCGCTATCGCCATAAGTAGAATCTGCTAAAGAAAAATCTGGAACTATTGAAACCTTTTCATCCTGATAATGAAATGCTGTTTTTTCTAAATTAGATCGCCCAATCCAATATGGATCACCGCGAATATCCAAGTTTATTTTATTTAAAGCACTAATCGTTGGAGAATGTATTTGATTTAATAATGCACCAACAAGACTCGCTCCTCGGTGCCACGGACCAATTAATCCAGTACCGATTGCCTGCATTGATTCATTATTTTGTTGAGTATATGTAATTCTAAATGGATTACTATCGGGCATTAAATCCTCGGCAAAAACCAATGTTCGTGCTTGAGAATTTAATTGATCTTGAGTTCGTTTTTGTCTGGCTGCGTTGTTTATTCTAATTTTTTGTAATTGTGGAGTTGCCAATAATTTAATGTTTTTTGCCAATTCTACCTGTTTTTTAGCATCACGTCTCTCCGCATCTGTATATCTTGTATCATTTTTAGGTGAATTTGCGATTGCTTCATATGTATCTAAAGTTTGCTGTGCATTATTTAATAATGCTTGCAGTTGCCTTAAAGTAAGATCCTTTTTTTTGCTTTTTAAATCGTTATAAGCCCGTTCTAATAACTCTTTTGGGTCATCTTTTTTTGGATTAAACTTTTCACCAAGTGATACTGATCGAATATTGGCGTTATATCCTACAAACTTTGGCAAAATGGCTGTATATGAAAAATTATAATCCATATCGAATCTAATAACTTCGGTATTTTTTCCAGTAAATCTATGTTCATATTTCTTTTTAAGTAATTTGCTTTCTATCATATCACTTACCATATCAAATGATACTTTTGGATCATTAATAACATTCTGATCTTGTCCGGTCGATATATTTGTTGTAAAATTCCTATATCCGTAGATATGGTATGTTATTTCTTTATAATAATTTCCAGTAAATTCATCATATCCAGTCACAATAATTTCTGGTTCAATTATAGGAACAACTGGAACTCTATACTTTTTTCCATTATATGTTGCAACATCGCTACTTGCTGTATTTATGGCATTACCATTGGCATCGGTAGCATCGTCTAATACGCCTGGAGAATTTACATCTAGAATTAATTTTTGTGCTTCCTCGCAGTGAGCATACAAATATGAAATAATATCTGCTATATGCACTCCTTTATTAATAGTTCCGGAGTTTTTTCCGGTACCCTGCCCCTCCGAATTTTGTGATAATCCAAGACCATCAATAGGATCATCTTTTGACGGAACAACCTTAAAATTATTTGGATTAGCAACCACTCCTTTTAAATCTATAGGATGTATTTTAAAATTAAATTTATATATTTCATCAAGATAACGGTCCTTTCATGCCTTAGTTATTTTTTCAGCCAAATCATCGCAAAACTCTTTAATAGTCTCTCCGCTAACATTTATATTATCTGGAACACATCCGCACTGGCCTTCATCGAATGCAGTCATGTTATATGGAATCATGCTTAAATTATAGGTTGCGCCACCTTCATCCATATGAACTTCCATGTTTGTGATCGAAACTTTATAAATCCATTTTCCATTATTTTGGAGGGTATCTAAGACATTAGGAACAATTTCCCCACCCTCACCATATCCAGTAAATGTTAGTTCTAAAAAGTACCACATTTTTGAAAAGTTTTGTACGACTAGGGATGAAGCAGCAGTCACCATACTTTCTAGTAAGCTTGAACCTAAAGGTTCAACTATTGTCATTCTTATATTTTTTATCTCACCAGCGTTTCTACTATCAAAGCTTGGTCCCATAATATTTTCAATTTCAACATCTTTAATATTGAATCCCGCAGTAACACCACTTTCGGCTATTACTATCTTTGGTATATTTTCTAAAAGAGTATGCAATTGATCCAAGCTTGGTTGTTTTCCTGCGGTAATCACCAAGTCTTCTTCCGAAGTAACGTAAAATTTAAAATGATAAGTATAATTATATAAACTACTTAAGACATTTGGCTTATATACATTTTCATCATCGGTTTCAAGTAAACCAGCCAAATCACTTTGTGATATAGGTTCGCCTGAATTGGTCGGCCTAGCTTTGGCTGTTTCTATTGTTGGATTACGCCCAGTCGCAGTTTGGCTAGCATCATTTCCACCTAATAATGTGTTAGTTTGAATGTTTGGTAACTGTTTTTGTAATACAGGAGAAGTATTATTTCCAGCGGTCTGAATATTTGGAATAAAACCATCACCATATTCCGTATCAGTTTGTATAGGGGATGGCGAAATATTTGAAAATGGTCCATTTTCAAAATTCTCAGAACCTCTATTAACCATAATTATTCTCCTAATACTTTCTTTAATGTATTCAATGATGGGGCAAATATATCTATTCCTGTTATCATATCCCATACGGGGTCAGTTAATAAATCTCTATTTCTAATAGCAAATATCCACCAATATACGGGTGTACCATAAAGATCATAACTTAGAATATCTGGCCTATTTTCATATTTTTTTGTAATTTTAATTGACATATCATCATTTGCGGATGGTATATCTCTATGTACATAGTTCCCAATATACCAACTTGACTGCAATGTTGACGCATAAGGCGAAGACGATGGATATGATATTTTAGACATTTAAATCCACCCCTGTTTCATTAATGATCCATTTCTAAACTTGTCTAGATCGAATACGGTTCTCATCCTATATGGTGTTTGTTGAACTTTGAGTTCTATTTGAATTGAGAATATTACTGGTAAGGTTGCATTACCATTAATCGCGGATACCAGAACGGTATCCGTATGGTCATCAAACGAATATGTATGAGATTTTACAATTACGGGTAAATCATTGAACATATATTCACCATAACCAGAAAAACGCAAAATAGGTGGGGGAAGCCCACTATTCTCATCGTTTTGACCAAAATGCATTTTGCTTACTGTTCTAAGAAAATGCAAAGCTGCTAGCGCATACCGACCTTCCCGTTGGTTTTGAATAGTAAATTTTGCAGTCAAACTAATAGTCACGCTAGGCGTTCTAATATAGTGATCAATATCTTCATTGGTATGCACTAACGCGGTAGTGCCATAATCTGTACTATGATTAACACTTATTTGCGGAGTATATGGAAAAATAAGACCATTTGGATTTATTATACTTAAAATTCCATTACCATAAATTGCATCTTCTTGGCCTGACATCGCCCGCAATCTAACTCTATTATCTACTACATCTCTTTTAGTAGTAGGCGATATGGTGTTTTTTGGTGAAGACATTGAATCTAATGTAATTTTTTTTAATTCATAAGAATCAACATATTTTAATCTATCCGCTGCATTAATTGCATCTGTATTCATTTTTTCTAAAGCAGAATATTGTTCTGAAGCTTGATTCAAAACATTTTTTGTATATTCCGCCGATAATTGATTTGGTGTGTTTGTTAATAACTTTGCTTTGGCTGATTCAATTTGAGCATCTACTATATTTTGTCTATAAAGCTTATTACTTAAATTGGTCAGTTCAGTTTGCAACGTAGCTCGTTGTTTATTGAACTCGGTAGTTAGCGAAGTTGGTGGCGTTTCTCCTCGCTTTGAATACTCAGCCGCCGCAGTATTATACTTATTAGTTAAATCCGAAATTTGTTGCGTTAATACTAAAACTTGATCTTCCAAATTTGCAGCAGTAACTGGTGCCGCACCACTATTATAATCCGCCATTAAGCTCCCATCATATTTCGTATTTCTACAAAAATATCATTATTAATTTTTTCATCAATGGTCGCAGAAAATTCGCAAAAAGACTTCCAATCATTTTTCATTGCAGCCTCTCTTGCTTTTGATGCACTTACATCTTCATCCAATCTTTCAATTTTTTTAATTTGCAAAGATTTGAGTCTAATTTCTGTTCCAACATATGGGATTAATGAATTGGAAAAACTATCATAACGATCCGCTCCACAATAAAAAATAGCTTCGTCAAAGCCCTCATCCGCCATTTCATCAAATGCTGAAAAAATGGTTTGAGCCAAACGAACTTCTATTTTCGGAAAAACCTCTTTAACAATAGAAAGTTTATATTCTGGTGCTAAAGGATTTCTTTTAGAATCTTGAGTTTTTGATAAATAAAGCCGTGGAATTGCATTTTTTTCAAATGCTTCCAAGCATAATTGATCAACCAATTTCTGGTGACCAGAAGTTGGAGGATTAATTCTACCAAAACTAAAGACTATCTTCATTATATCCATACTCATATTTAGGGCGGTTATTAAGTCCTATTTTTATTATAGTATTTTTTTGTAAAATAATCAAGTTTATTAATTATAATATTGTTTTTTTAACAAAATAATAGTAAATTTAAATTATGACAACAGTTCCTTCATCCCCCTCAAATAAGATTAAGTATATTAACAACAAAGAACTTCTAGGTGAGATTCATAGAAGTAAAAAAACTTTTTGTTATTATGTTGAACCACAATATGCCGACCATGATACTATTGTTCGGTCTGTATCCGAAATTACTCCGGAACTTATTCAAGCCGTGCGAGAAAAAAAGGCAAAGCCTCGTGGCAAGCCCGCAATTGCTATTGATACTATTCTACCAGAAAGTATCGTTGTTCGCGTAATGACATATGAACATATTCCACTTGATCCGGATCGCGTTCGTAAGAGCCGAGTAACCGATCAATCATATGCTCGTACAACTTTCCCACCATTTAAACATTATATCTTATTAGATACTGGACCAAAAGAAGTTTTGCGCTCTCATTGGAAAGATGGATTTGATAACGGAAGCTTCGATCCTGATAGCGGCAGAATTAATGATCGTTTAGCCAGAATGTTTATGATGTTAGTTGAGAGATATTCTAGACGTGGCAACTGGCGCGGATATTGTGTTGATGAACAAACTCAAGCGTTAACACAACGTGGCTGGTTAAATTACGAGCAAATCAATGAACAAGATATCATTCTTTCCTATGATGGAAAAAAGTTAGCTTGGTCAAAAATAAAGTCGATATTCCGCGATAACTTCAATGGTAATATGTTTCAATTGTCTGGTATTGGTATTGATGCTCTTGTTACTCCAGGGCACAAATTTCTGACAACTAATAATGAATTAGTTCCAGTCGAGTTACTCAGAGAAACAGATCGTTTGCGCCTAATGGGTTCTTCGGTTGAAGCACCAATTGAACAAACATATTCTGATAGTTTTGTAGAATTGATCGGATGGGTAGCTACTGAAGGTTCTTTTTATAAAAGAAACAACGCAAATCGCCTAAAGATTTATCAAAACGAAGGACGTTATTCTGACCGTATTCGCAAATGTCTAAATACTCTTGGTGAAAAATTCTCAGAATACAAACGCTCTCGTAATGGAAATTTGGAGAATGTCGCTTTTACTATTAATAAAGATTTAATCAACACCATTGTAAGCGAAATTGGAACAAATAGAATTATTCCACCAGAATTTATTCTTAAATTGACCACATCGCAGCGGGAATTGCTTCTTCAGACCATGATAGATGGTGATGGTTGGCGTACTCGTCAAGGGAAATATTTGCATATTGGTTATTGTCAAAAAGATAAAGAACATTTGGATTCTTTCTTGATGCTTGCAACTTTATGTGGTCATCAAGTTTCTTTCCGAAAGCGTGAAATTACAACCACCGTAAATAATTTATCATCACATATATACGAAGCACACTTCCTTTCAAAGCGTAGGAACATAAAGCGTGTTGAAAATATAAACATGCACGGTGCGAAGCAAAATGGCGCAACTAAAGGCTTAGGAAAAGTTACTCATCCTAATAAACCCACTGTACCATATACCGGAATGGTTTGGTGTCCTGAAACTGAATATGGCTGCTTTGTTGCCCGTCGTGGCGATTACATTCATATTTCTGGCAACACATATGTCGATGAAATGCGCAGCCAAGCTTTAGTTCAATTATCTCAAATTGGTTTACAATTTGATGAATCTAAGTCTGATAATCCATTCGCGTTCTATACAACTGCCATAAGAAATTGTCTTGGTGGAGATACATTAGTATTAACCAAAGAATTCGGATCAGTTCCTATAGAAGAAATTTCTGAAAAAGATGTTACTTTGCTTGATGGAAATGGTGACTGGGTAAAATGCCACATATTTGACCATGGAGTCCAAGAAACACAACTTACCTATTTCCAAGGACAAGGCGGAAAGAAAATTGAAATTTGGTCAACCCTTAATCACGGATGGATTAGTGAAAATACAAGAGTTGAAACTAAAGATTTTAATGGACATAACACAAAAATAAATGATTTGCGCCCATCCAAAGTAGTTAAAAATGCAGAAAGTTACCAAAAAGGACTAACTCATGGTGTAATTTATGGGGATGGTAGTGCTAATAAAAACTGCAAGGATTTTTACTACATAAGAATATGTTCTAATATATCAGATTTTATGCCAATTTTTGAAAAATATCCAGTATTTTATGCTCCATCATATAATGGTGATCCCACATTTAGTATTTCACAAGCATGGGCAAACTTGAAGAAGTTTCCAGAAAATCCAGGAGAAGACACAGATTATCTTCTCGGATTTTTGCGAGGATGGTTTGCAGCCGATGGCTGCGTAAGTAAGGTTCCAACGCCAACACTTTGCGGAGATGAAGCCGAATATAATTGGTTGAAAACATGGGGACCAATTGTTGGATGGCATATCAATAATTTCACGACTTTGGCAAAAGTAACTAATTTCGGTGAAAGAAAAAAGCAAAGTCTTAATATTCACCTAAAAAAGGCATCTATGCATTCAGAAGATTTTATTTTGAGTAAGCATAGAGAAAGATGGGATACAAGAAAAGAAACCAAAAAGCAATGGTTTGTTTATGGTAGCCGTCAGGGTGATATTGAAAATAAGTATCAAAGAGTGTATTGCCCAGTAGTTGAAACCACTCAAAGCTTTGCTTTAAGTAGCGGCATACATTCTTCAAACTGTTTCACTCGCGTATTGAATCTCGAAAAGAAGTCACAGAATATTCGGGATGACCTGTTGATTATTGCTGGAGCACAACCAAGCTATACTAGACAAATTGATAATGAATTAGATCATCGATTTGCTGATTATGCGGCACAAGCTGCGGCAAAAGAAGCTAAAAAAACTGAATAAATTAGAACAGTTAACTTACACATAAAGATATTTTAGAATAATATTGCGAAATTAATCCGTCCTAAGTTAATATTAACCATAAACTTTTTTATGGTTAATATTAATGGATTTTTTAAACTACGATAAAACAAAATTTGATCTACTAGTTGGAAAACTAAAAGATTTAAACGTAACGACCGAAACAACAAAAAATTCTGGAAAGAGCGGAATGGTCGTAGAAGATGCTTTGGGAATAGATGCCAACAACAATCCACATTCTGATACTCCTGAATTTGAAATAAAATCCAGCCAAGGAATATGTGATATTACCTTGTTTTCAAAAAGGCCCGAACGAGGCGATACATATAGAATAGTATTAGAATATGGATATCTTGACAAAAAAAATAGACAAGCTTTTGCGGCGGATATAAGCTATAATAGTTCTAAATTATTTTGTTACGCTAATAGTGGCGGTGTTGTTATATATGATTCTATAACTAAAGAAGAAATATGCTATTGGGGATATGAATACTTGGCAGTTGGTTTTTCTAAAATTAAAAACATTTTAAAAGTTTTTGTTCAACGTAAAAAACTAAAAAATGGAAATGAAGAACACTCCGTTCTTTCCGTAGATTCTTTTGGAACATTTAAATTAAACAAATTTATTGATTTTATCAATGATGGCACAATAGTAATTAGTCCTAGTAGATATTTTAAATCAAATACCTTAAATATTAGAACGGGCCGCTATCCCTCGCGGGATCGAGGATGTAAATTTAGAATTGATCAAAAGCATTTTAAAGACCTCTACGAAACTCAAACCCCGCATTAAAAATAGACTTTCCGATAGGCGATAGTTTATATTCAGTTAAAATCGAGTGATGAATATGTCAGACCCCTTATTTAAAAAAGCTGTTACATTGACCGACGTTCATTTTGGCCGTCAAGGAAATAGCACGCAAGCCAATCAAGATAATTTAGACTTCATAGCGTGGTTTATAGAAGAAGCCAAAACATGGGGCGCAGAAACATGTATCATGATGGGAGATTGGCATGATTCCCGTCATTCCCTTCATGTATCAACTATGAATTATAGTTTGACTGCGATGCAAATGCTCAATGATGCGTTTAAACATGTTCACTGGATACCAGGAAACCATGATCTGTTCTATCGCGATAAGCGCGATATTAGTAGCATAGAATTTGCTAAGCATTTGCCAAATATCAATATCATTAAAGAACCAATCACCACAGGCAACGTGACACTCCTTCCTTGGCTTATCCAAGATGAAGGAAAAAATATGAAGTCGCTTAAATCTCGATATATTTTTGGTCATCTTGAACTTGGCGGTTTCATGATGAACGCCAAAGTAGAAATGCCAGAACATGAAAAAGGTATCAAAACGAGAGACTTCGTAAATCAGGATTATGTATTTTCCGGACACTTCCACATTCGGCAACAAAAAGGCAAAGTGGTATATACTGGAAATATTATGCCATTCAATTTCTCAGATACTTGGGATGAAGATCGCGGCATGATGCTCTTAGAATGGGGCAAGGAGCCTATGTTTAAAGCATGGCCTGATCAGCCATTGTTCAGAACTATGCGGCTCAGTGAGCTTCTGAACGCCCCTGACAAGCTATTAGCGCCAAAGATGACTGTTCGTATTGGTATTGACATTGATATTAGCTATGAAGAAGCACAAGTCATCAAAGATACGTTCGTTCAATCATATGGTTTACGAAAAATTGAACTTACCCATCAAGCTAAACAAACAGAAGAACAAGAATTTGATGGAAATGTCGTTTTTCAATCAGTAGATCAAATTGTAGTTGATGGGCTACTATCGGTTCAAAGCACCGGATTGAAGCCCGAAACATTGGTTGAAATTTATAAGAGTTTACCGAATTTGTAATAATGACATTTTTATATAATTTTGTTATTTTTACATAGTGAACAAAAACTTTATTGGCAAATTAAAAGGCAAAAAAATGAAAAAACAAGATATCGACGGATCAAATAAAAATAGAGAAGCAATCAAATTTACTGACGATCCCATAAGATTGAAAAGAAAAATAGCAAGAGAAATTGAACGATGCCCGCCTAGAATGGCAATTATTGAATTATTTCGTAATGCATTGCAAGTTAAAGATTGTACCGAAATCCATTTTATGAAAGTTTATTATCCTCTTGAAACAGATGACAATGACGACATAAATGAAGCGAAGCTTAAAAATTATACTATTATGCGATCTTCAGATATTAATTCTACCGAAGTAACTATTTTAGTTCCTAAATTAATGATAAGAAATAATGGAACTGGTATTAAAAAAGAAAACATGGAAAAATTTACCGCCATTGGAGATTCTGGTGATGATTCCCCCATCCATGAAAGATTTGGTAGTGGTTCCAAAACGGCAACGTTGTCGCATAGCCCCAGTGGTGTATTTTTTACTTCTCTTTGTGAAGAAACATATAGTTCTGTAATGCTAAATCGGTATCATGATAGAACTATCAATGAGTATAGTTATGACCGAGTTTTAATGGATGATAACAGGTATGTTTGGGATTCTGAAAAAACCGTATCTCAGATGATTTCTGCTATTCTGTCTATAGAAAAAAATTATGAAAAAATGGAACTACTAAGCAATAAAAACGGCGATTATACGAGTGTAATCCTTTTTGGAAAAGATTTTCTAGAAGACACCACATTACAAAATGGTTATGGTTGGGTAGATAACGCAATATTGGATAGATTTGTTTCTTTTAAAGGATTTAATGAAAATTGCAAAGTTTTTGTAGAAAATTCTATTTCTTCAAATAAGAAAAATAATAAAAATAAAGAAATTTTCAGTGAAATTGGTTTAATTACGGAATCATCTAAAAAATATGACAATGATGAAACTGTAATAGTTAATGATCTTGAAATTCGTTATATATACGATTCAACTGAAACTAAAGGATTTTTGGCATTAAATTACGAGAATGAAATTTATTTTTCAGAGAAGTATGGCCAATTAAATAAAGAAGGTCATCGTTGGTATAGCTATTGTAGGAATTTTGGTATTGAAAATAGCTGCGCCAAGCATGTGACTATCATCATCAAACTATTATCAGAAAATAAAAAATATTTTCCAAATGAATATAGAGTTCATTTGTTTAGCTATTCTGATAAAGATAAAATTGTTGACGCAAAAGACTTTGCAGATATTGTTGAAGATAACCAGCCTAAATGGCTACAAGATTTGAATAACAAAAGCGCAATCGTTGATAATGACGAATTACTAAAAGAGTTAAATAATATAGGCATTGAGGCTTTTTCTAAAACAAAAATCCTTCATCTATATCCATCAAAAAATGGCTCGAAATGGGGTACGAATACTGCAAATAGTGCCACCATCCAAATTACTTCTCCGCCATCTGGCTCTAAAGTTCGTTCATCTACACCACCCGCGCATGCTGGTGTAACATCAACCAAAACTGTACAAACTCTTGCTCCGATTAGTAGTTTGCCGCAATTACCCGCATTGCCACCTGGAACTATGAAAGCATCTCAAAAAAGGTCGCAATCCACGGATTTACCAAAATTTCACTTTATGGATAACATTGATGAAATTCGATTGGCTGGATTAGAAGATCACATTGCATCCTTCGAAGATAAGACATTGAGAGTTAATTTGTTGCATTCTTTTTTCATATTGGTATTAAATCAAGTTATTAACAGTAGCAACACCGTTAGAAGTAAAAACTATACCAGCGTCGTAAATTTAGTTCAACCGGTAATTCGTAAAGAAATTACCAAATATTTGTGCGAATATTTTGCTAGAATGCGCGATGCTGAAAATATTGATATTAGTTTCAGACCACACTATAAATCTTCAATTTCTAAAGAATTAGTCACACACATGGTTCAGAATTTTGAAGAATTATTTGTATCACGAGTTTCTTCTTCTGTAAATCCACAAATTAACAAAATGCGAAATAGTAGAGAAATGTATAATATGATCCCATCAAATGAACAATTTCCGTTGAGCGAGGCCGATATAGTAGAAAACACTTCGGTAGTAGATGTGCTTAATCAAAATGTAATTGATTCCAATCGCCCCAAGGGCGAACGAGGAATGCTATATGATGCGATGAATAAAGCTGGATTCTCAATCTAATAGATTAATGCGCTCTGTAAGATATCTTACAGAGCGCATTAAAATGGTATAATTTTTAAAATTGTGGTATAAGTGATTTGTAAATTTAAAGTGTTGAAGTATGGAAACCGAAATTATTGAACCCGAAAGTGCTTCTATTGAATTAACCGATGCAGTGAAGACTGTTGCTCTAAAAGCCGGAATTCATATTAAGAACGTAACAATGAAGAATTTTCTAAGCGTAGGGGCAGTTACTTCTGCCCTACCTTTAGATAAACACGGCCTTACATTAGTATTAGGCGCAAATACCGATACTAATGGTGCCATGACTCGTAATGGCGCCGGGAAAACTACCATTTTGCAAGCTATATCTTTTGCACTTTATGGAAAGCCATTATCAAAGATTAAGTTACCAAACTTAGTTAACAATGTTAACAATAAACAAATGGTCGTAACCATTGAGTTTGATAGAGGCGGAGTTTCGTATAAAGTAGAACGCGGCAAAAAGCCCGACGTAATGAAGTTCTTTGTTAATAATCAAGAAATAAAAGATGACGAAGAAAGTGATACCGGAAGCGAACAAGGCGAAAACCGCCATACGCAAGAAGAAATCGAAAAAGTAATTGGAATGAGCCACAATATGTTTAAGCATATTGTTGCCTTAAATTCTCATACCGATCCTTTTCTAAGAATGAGAGTCTCTGATCAAAGAGATGTTATTGAAGAATTGCTTGGTGTTACTCAATTGAGTTCGCGTGCAGAAGTTCTTAAGAAGATAATTACTCAAACCAAAGATGATATAAAAATTGAACAGGCTAATATTAGTGCTACTAAAGAAGCCAATTCCAGAATTGAATTAGCCATTCGACAAGCAGATGCTTTATCTGATAATTGGATAAGATCACATAATAAAGTCGTTGGTCAATTTACCGATGATATAGAACAACTATCTAATATTGATTATGATAGCGAAATCATCAAATTCGATGATATAGATGTTTGGACAATTCAAGAAAAAGATATTTCTTCTAAGAAATCCAGTCTATCAAAAGAAATAAAATTGATTGAACAATCGGCTAATAGTTTAAAGGTTAATTCTGCTCAATTTCTTAAAGAATCTCAAAATGATAATCAATTACAAATTGACCGTCTTTCACAAGAAATTGTAAGAAAAGAACGCGATGTTGATCGTAAAAAAACATCCATTGAAAAAGATAGAACAGAATTAAATCGTGTTCAACATGATCTAGATAATCCTAATGAGCATGCCTGTAATTCTTGCGGACAAGCACTTGCTGGTACGTCACACATTAATGCTGTTATTAAAAATCTTGAAGAAAAATTGGACTCTCTTAAAAATCAAATATCTAGAGAAGAAAAAGAACTTTCTAACTTGATTATAGAAATTGATCATATTAATAACGAAATTAATAAAGTAATTTCAGAAACAAAGACTAAGCAGGCCGAATACAAAAAGAAGTATGATGACAACTTAAAAGAAATTTCTAAGTTTGATGCATCAATTTCTGAAAAGAAATTGCATGAAAATGATCTTAATGGGCAATACGTTAAATTAGGGAAATGTCCAACCTCAATATTTTCAACAAGAGATGAAGTGTATAAAGCTAAACAATCATTTGATGCACTAGTTCGAGAACTTGAAATAGAACTTGAAAAGAAAAATCCATATGAAGAACAAATTGCAAGCTATAGAGCAACTATAGCAGACGTTGATTATGATGCATTAAATAATCTAGATACTCTCTTGAAGCATCAGGAAGTGTTATTGAAGCTATTGACTTCTAAAGATAGTTTCATTCGTAAGAAGATTATTGATCAAAATTTAGCATATTTGAATTCTAGAATGAATTATTATCTAGATAAGCTTGGTCTTCCACATGAAGTTAAATTCATATCAGACCTTAGTGTTGAGATTATTCTTCTAGGCCGAGATTTCGATTTTGAGCAATTATCTCGTGGTGAAATGAACCGCGTAATCATGGCAACCTCTTGGAGTTTCCGCGATGTTTGGGAAAGTTTGAATGAAAGCTTTAATCTTATGTTCATAGACGAATTAATGGACAACGGTCTTGATGGCCAAGGAGTTGAAGCCGCACTGGCAGTTCTTAAGAGTATGGTTAGAGATCGTTCCAAAAATGTATTCTTAATTAGTCACCGCGAAGAATTAGTTGGTAGAATAGATCAAGTATTGCTAGTAAGAAAAGAAAGTGGATTTACTCGATTTGAAGAAGATTTATCCGCCACATAATTATAAATAAAAATTCTGAGTATCTATTGATAGATGTTTGGGAACATAACTGGAAAAAAAATGATTGATGTTGAATTTAATTGGGAAGATGGCGAAGTAAGTGATTTTTGGCTATCAGTTGGGTTAGTCAAAAATACCGCACATATCTATCAAACGCCATGGACTGGTGAAACTTGGTGGATAGAAAGTTTAGTTTTCAACATTGATAAAGCTGGGTTCGACAACATAATTTTGGCTAAAAAGGCGGTAGAGCAAACCGCCATAAAATGGTTTCAAATGGCAAGCCATAAGTCTCCAATTCAAGAAAATATGAATTGGATATTCACCGATAATATGTGATATATTCCTAATTCTGATGCCACGGAAAAATATTATATGAAAGTTAAAAAAGCACAATTAGTTGTTCTTTTGAAAGTATCTCAATTTATTTCTAGAACCATATCGAAGCATAATCTTGGTTGGTATTCAGTAAATGTTGGCTGGGTGCATAATCAAAAATACCCAAAGAAGATGACTATGGAAATGATTGGAAAACAATTTTCATGGGAATACTCGTATAATATGCATGAAAAGAATTGTTTTACTCAGGTCATATCGACCGATGAATGGTGTTGTTTTTTTAAAACAGAACATGCGCCAAGAGTTATGTATTCCACCGAGCCTGTTTTTTTAGATAAGGCTTTTGGCAACAAAAAAACTTTCGAAAATGATATTGTACTGATGGAATTTATGTTCCAATCCGGAGAGTTTGGAGAACAATATATAAATTCTTAGATAATTTGGTTGCATTTATTTTAATTATAGTTATATTATTGGTAATATAGAAAATCAACAAATATGGATATTTAAAAATGGAATCTAAAATTCTTATTACTCTTAAAGAGCGAGGATTTATTCACCAAGCGACCAATCTTGAAGGTCTTGATGTGCTTGCGAGTAAGGGTTCTATTATTGCCTATATCGGGTTCGATTTAACCGCAGATAGTCTTCATATTGGCTCATTGATCCAAATCATGGTTCTTCGCTGGTTAAAGAAATTGGGACATACTCCTATAGTTCTTTTTGGCGAGGCTACCACTCGTATTGGTGATCCTTCTGGAAAATCATCGCAACGTCCTATGTTGACCTCAGAACAAATCGAACGTAATCGCGAAGGTATTGTGCGTATTATTGATCGTTTAGTGGGTCATTGTCGGCATGAAACAAATGCGACATGGTTTTCGGAAGACACTCCATCATACATCAATTTTTTGGAAAAATATGGTCGTCATTTTACTATCAATAGAATGCTTACGTTTGATTCGGTGAAAACGAGGCTAAGCCGAAATGCTCCTCTGACGTTTCTTGAATTCAATTACATGTTGATGCAGGCCATTGATTTCTTGAAATTGAATGAAAAGGAAGATTGTGTTCTTCAAATCGGTGGATCAGACCAGTGGGGAAATATAATCAATGGTGTCGAACTCATTAGGAGAATTAATGAGCAAGAAGCATTTGGGCTGACCACACCATTATTGACTAATTCTGCTGGTGAAAAAATGGGAAAGTCTGCTGGAAACGCTATTTGGCTCGATCCCGATAAAACTGCAGCATTTGAATTCTGGCAATTCTGGCGAAATGTGGAAGACAAAAAAGTTGGAGAGTTTCTACGACTTTTTACCGAACTTTCTATGGATGATATCCTTGATCTAGAAATCCTAGATGGGAAAGAAATCAATAAAGCTAAAATAAAATTGGCTACCGAAGTTACCGCTCTTGTCCATGGTAGAGCCACAGCGGAAGAAGTCGCAAATTTAGCTCAAAACAAAACGAGCGCATCAAGTTCTACGTCAACATTCGTGATTGAATCGCGAATCTTTGATAAGGGAATTACATTAGCGCAAATTATGTTTGATGCTGGATTGGTGAAATCTAAAACGGAGGCTTCAAAATTGGCTGAAGGTGGTGGTGTAAAGATGAATGGAGAACCTATGTCGGATGCACGACTTCCTATATCTAGAAGTGCATTCAATGGCGATACGTTTGTTTTAACTATTGGAAAATCTCGTATGATTTTAATTAAAATAGAAAATCAATAATATGATCAGTTGGCCATGGGGAATCCCCATGGCCAACATCTCTAGTAAAGTATTAAGCAGCAGCAACTACTGCTGTAGTAAAGGCTGCTCTCGTCATAGCCGTACTCATACGGTTATTAACTGGAGCACCGCCCGTAGAATTGAAGAAGGTTAAGTACGCATATTGCGTAACTGAACCGGTAACACCTTTAACTGCATAACCAGTCGCAGAAGATACGCCAGTTTTTAATGCAAAATTGACGCCATTTAAGAATGCATAAGAACCAGCACCAACAGTCAAGCCATCACCATCGGTATATGTTGAATTATTAAATGTCGATTGACCCATAGAAAGAATAGTTCCTGTGCCAGATATTTTGGCAACTGTGCTACCAGTACCAAACATATTACAGCTTGCCATAGTCAAGTATCCAGATGTTAAGTTGAATACAGCACCTGTATTAACAGATAGGTTCATCGAATTTGTAATTGTCGCAATGCCACAATTAGAAATAGCAAGACCATCGTATGCACCAAGTATAGTCATATCTAGTTTATCTGCATAGAAACGATTTGGGGTTGATCCAGTAGCTGTGTTACTGATAACAACACCACGACCGTTTTCATTATATATTCTTACGTTATTAAGATATAATCCACCAGCATAAGAGCTTCCTGCCATTGTAATAGCATCAACTGATGCCGCTGATGGATAGAAGAACATGTCTTCAAATGTTATTGTAGAATTAGGAACAGAGTTACCATTGTAAACATTATTTGGTATATATGATACTGCTCCATTAATTCGTGTACCCCAGCTTTTGCTCCCCATCCCCATGTATTTTGTATTTGGACGAGTTAATGCTAAAGTTTCAGAATAAACTCCTGGACCGATAAGAATAGTAGCACCATTTCCACCTGCGTTATATGCAAGAGCAATATCATGTGCTTTTTGAATACTCACAAATGGATTAATTGCACTTCCGTCGCCGGTAGTATCATTACCATTTTTAGATACATAATACATTGCGCTCGCAGTAGCTACACCTGCGGTTACTATTGAATTACCTTGAGGACCAGTAGGACCAGTAGGACCAGTAGGACCAGTTGGGCCAGTAGCACCAGTAGGGCCAGTAGCACCAGTGGGGCCAGTAGCACCAGTAGGACCAGTAGGACCAGTATCGCCAGTAGGACCAGTATCGCCCGTAGGACCAGTAGCACCAGTAGGTCCAGTTCCTGATCCACCAGAAATTTCAGCCCAACTCAAGTTTCCAGAACCATCAGTTGTAACATATTGCCCAAAACTTCCTCCAGAAATATTTACATTAGAAATAGAACCAAGATATGAAGTTCCTGAAACAGTAAAAGAAGGAACAGTTAATATTCCACTAGAGTCTAAAGAAATACTATTAGTTCCGCTAGAATTTGCAGTAAGTAGCAAATTTCCACTACTTTTATTAAACTGAATAGCGCTGACCGCAACATTTGACGTATCTGTGAAATAAATAGTAGTGTTGTCTGATCCAGATAACGATAGATTGCTACCACGAATCGAAGCATTTCCTACAATGTTTAGATTTCCGTCGCCGTCTACTGTACCCGAATTAGCATTATCCGTACCTTGTATATATTTAATATTACCTTTAAGTATTAACGCCATATATTTTCCCCTTATATGCCTGAAAAAATATTTAGGGTACAAAAAAGAATGTAAAACACCATTCTTTTGGGTTATAATACGTGTTAATGGCTAATTCGGGTGCATAACTATATATATTTTATTTTTATTATCATAAAAAATATTCTATTAGGGACATAATATTACTTAATATCTACACTCTTAGAATAATGATATATTTTATCGATTATATCACTTCCGGCCAAAGTCAAAAAGATTATGTCGGATTCTTCTTTTAACAAAATTTTAATTTTTATCTTATTGCGATTTAAAGTCTTAATTATTTTATAAGATGAAATATTTTTAACAATAGAAACTAAATGCATAATATCAATATAACGCTTATTTTCATTTTCTGAAATATTAAACCAACTGTATTTCACCATCATCGGAACGTCATACATTTCTAATAAGTTTACTTCATAGCAAAACTCATTCATAGATGGTTTATATTTTTTTCTAATGCGAATATTTTTCAAATCAATCCTCAAAGAAATAACTGTCGTCTAGCTTTAATAAACTATCCAAACTAACAATGAAATATTCTTTATAATTTATAATGCTTGTTAAACCACCATATAGCTTGTCTACGATTACCATATCTGCAACATTGTTAAACTTACAAATAATAATGAAATCTTTATTTGCACTTTCACTATCTTGTTTTGCTTGAATGATCCATTCATCAAACAATTTTACATTTTGTGTAATAATTGAATTCATAGTAGGCGCATCTTTATAATGCTTGCATTCAACTGTAAAATTAAACTTAGCTGGCGTAATTATATCCCCAAACGTGGCCTTATCTGTAGAATGAGTTTCAACTCTCGTTTTGTTTTTACCCCCGAAGAAGCTGCCTGAGTCCGCGTTCCTGGAAAAGCTTTTTTCTAAACCAGTTTTTTCCTTAAATCTTTCAGACAAAAGATTAGAAATCTTTCTTTCGTAGGAATTTCCTTTACTTTTCGAATTCACCCGCTTAACCGCCACAAAAATCTCCTAGATAAAAACCGTACTTAACTAGTATTTATCCTTGGTAAAATTATTGATTTTTCATATCGGAATAGGGCATATTAGGATTATATACGTGAGGAAATTATGGTTGAAGTAAAAATTATTCCAATGGGCGTTAAAGGCCCAAAACAGAAGAAAAAAGCTTCTAAGAAAAGAAAGCCATTGCCATCTCGTCATACTATGGCAGTTGACCCTAATATGAAAAGGGCGGTTACTGGTATGATGCGACAGAATGCCAAAGAAAATCTACCGCTTTCCGAAAAAGCTATAAAAACTTTGATCATTAAGCAAATGAAACCAAGTCGTCTATATTCTAAAGAAGAATTTGCTGAAAAATATGATAAAATCAAATCACGGGTTACGCAATCTTATAAAGGTTCACCACCAATAAATCATAATACGCCATTGACTGAAGAAGAAATAAAAAGAAAAAACGATAGAATAATAATTGTTAAGTCTAATAGCCATATACGGCAACAACAAGAACAAATGCATTCTAATGCTCGATCATTGAGAAAAGAACGAATGTTAGACCAACAAAGACTAGAACGAAAACAAAAATACGAACTTTATAAGTTCCGTAAACAAGAAGAAAACAAAAAATGAAACTTTATTTTGACGGTGGATGCAGACCCAATCCTGGAAAAAGAGAAATAGCAGTTTTTTCTGAAGATGGCTCCGTTCAATTGCACGATTATATCGGATATGGTACTAATAATGAAGCCGAATGGATTGCGCTAATTTGGGCCATGAGCGTTGCTATTGAAAAGAAGTTTGACGATCTCACCATTTTTGGGGATTCAAGCTTAGTTATCAATCAGGCAAATGGCTTGTGGAAAATAAAGCAAGAATCTTTTCTTCCGTTTTTTGAAGAATTTTGTTCTTTGAAAGTTCAATTACCCAAGTTCGATCTTAAGTATATTCCTCGTGATAGCAACTTGGCTGGCCAATTTATAGAAATGAAACAAAAATGATGGACTTCTTTTGTAAAGTATGTGGAGTTAAGCATCAGGATTCTTCTTATCCAAAAACATGCCTATCGTGTGAGCATATTACTTGGATTAACCCGACCCCTGTAGCTGTAATGATTCAACCCGTAATCGATGCTTCTGGAAAAGTTGGCGTATTGATTGGGAAACGCCTCAACGAGCCGTTTGTAGAGGGCTGGAACCTCATTGGCGGATATATTGATACATCGGACGCCGATGTCATTCATGCCGCTGTGCGCGAACTGGAGGAGGAAACTGGTATCATAGCAAGTAGAGCATCTATAAGATTGTTCTGGTCATTTTCTGATGGAATCCATCTATTAATTTTTTGTGAAAATCTTGAGAACCTACCTATTTCTGATCTCAGGCATTTTAGACCCAACGATGAATGTTCTGAATTAAAGGTAGTATGGGAACCAGAAGAATTATGTTTTGGCTCACACACTGATGCATTAAAAACATGGTTCAATGATAGATGTTGAATACTATCAAGTTTAATTCTAATGACATTTTTGTAATATCAAAAATATTGAAAAAATGGAAAGAGGATATAACGCATATATGTAAAACCGAACACAATATTAATTGTGCAAAAGATTTTGCATACTATATAGATACACTTGACCAGAATGTTGGTGATATAACAATGTTAAAGGATATTCACCGCAATAATATAGATAATGCAAAAATAAATTTCAAACTTAATTTGCATTTACATGGTTCTGTTTCCGAATTAATTCATATACCAAAAAATACTAAAGAAATATATGCTACGGTATTATATGATAATGAAAAATGGTTTAACATTTTTCTAAACAGATACCGTTCTCAAATTCGCATTTATTCTTTAAACGATTATATATCATCGGATTTTATTATAGAAAGTATTATTCGGTCTGAAACTATTATACAAAAAGAGCAAGTGGCTATATCAATAAAAAACTCATTAAGAATGGAAGTAGATTGTTCACCACAATTGCCTCGGTGCCCTACTTTTAATGAAATATTGGAAGTTTTGCCTTCTCAATATGAGAGAGCGCAACATGTAGCTATAAAATCATTTGAAAAATCTTTTTCAAATGAAAATAATCTCGATGCTTTCCTATCTTCTAAAAAAGGAAAAAAGGCATTAGAATTAGAAATTATTCGAACGATGATGGTTCTTAAAGAAATCAGAGTATTTTAAGACCAATTCAACTTAAACATTATTGCATCCATTTCATTTTCAAAATGAAATCCATGCTCGTCTATACGCCATTCTCCGATCAATTGTTCAACTATCCAAACACAGCATTGGCCAAGTTTTTCTGGAGTATACGTATTAACTTTTATGTTTATTGAACACCCATTTTTTTTAAAACGAGGTAGTTCATTTAATGTAGTAATTCCTCTCAACCATTCAGGTAATTCTTCTGAATTTACAGCATAGCTAAGTAATATCTTATTAACTTTATGCAGTGGCTTGTTAAAAAACAATATCACGTCATTTGATTTGTGTAAAATATCATAATTCATAGCATAGGTAAGTTGGTTTTTTCAACCGCTTTAACTCTTTCTTCAATTTGCTTAAGAATAATTCGGCGTTCTTTATCGCTTAATGACCAAGCCTCTCCGCGAGACAAACTTCCACGCATGTGCCACATTATAGCAGTTATATGTTCAATTAAATCGTGACGTTCTGAATCCATCCTTTTTATAAGATTTCTAAGCTCTTGATGGTCACTAATTGTCAAGAGCCTATGCCGAAAAAACTTGATGGATCGAATTCAATTGTGCCAACCCAAGAGTGCGCACAGTGAGCGCAAACGGCATCAATCTTTTTATCGATTCCCTTAGAGTTTATTTCTGCTAGCTTGTCTTCGATTTTCTTAAACGATACTTTATCCGTATTGCTGATATATTCAAAAATATGCTTTTTATCTGTTACAACATTATTGGGAACAATAATTGAAATTATACTATCTGCTATAGCCGAAATATTAATTGAACTTAAATGTGAATAGCTACCATTCAACGTATCAGTTTTAATCTTAGCATCTAAATCTTCAACCGCCCGTATTTTTTGTGCTTCATTAAACGTGGCCATAGTTATTTTTACAGCAGATGCCAACGTATATGGTTTTACATACATAATGACTTCATCGTTTATTCTAATTTCATTTTCTGGATCAACGTAAGTTATGGTTCCTAAAATTTCAGATAGATTGCAATCAAATGAATTTTCTTCATCGCACTCTGGGCAGACAATCTCTAATTCCATATTGTTGCCATATGTTGCCGCACGTATCGCTAATAATATTACGTCTAAGTCTGGAGTACTAACTTCTCTTGGTTCCTTAATAGATGGAACACATGATTCAATTAATTTTTCAAGAGCATACCCATTCATTAATGCATCAGGAGCCTTTAAAAGAAGCTCGTCTGCGGCTCTCATTGGAAATATCGGAATATCACCACCAAGGCTTTCGCTGTAATTTTCTTCTGAAAAAAATCTACCGCGAGTTGGTAAGGTAATATGAAGACCTGGAATTCTGAAATACGCAGATAGCGGGTTATTAGAACTTGGCTTCGTATTAGCCATAACAGGCTTTTCTAGTTTTATAGAATCCGTTGGTTCTGAAAAAAGTTGAGTTTCATCAAAGTCATCATGCGTATGTTTCATTATAAGTTCCTGTAATTAAATCCTAAGTTATTTATATGCGTATTATATTATACCTTAATTGTAGTCCTAAATACTTTATAGTACAATATAAATTTGAAAAATGGCTGATATTACTTCTGAACAAATTGATGAGTTAGTTAAACAACTGGGCAAATCTGCCGGTGCTCTTACGAGCATTGCAGATAAAACCGGTTCACGCTCTGCTGGTGGCGGAGTTTCCAAAGGTATAATAGACGCTACTTCTGGTAAAAGTTCTTCCGAAGAAAAAAAATCTAAAGTTACCATTGAAAATTTTAACAGAGGAGTATCAGACTCTTTTGATTCACTTCGTGAATTTTCCCAAGGAACAAAAGGTCTTACTGGCGCAATTGCAAATATATCGCAAAAGTTTGCTGGTGGTTTTATTTTTGCCGAAATGGCAAAATATGCTGAAAGAAATATTGGTATATACAGAGAGTTAAGCAACTATGGTCAAACTTTTAGCGGATCAATGCTTAATATGTCAAAAGCCGCCGCCGAGGCTGGCTTACCAATGCAAGAATACGCAAATTTGATTAAAAATAATAGCGCAGTAGTTAAGCAGCTAGGAATTACTGGATTCAATAGATTACAAAAAGATGTACGCAAATTATCTGATGAATATGGTAACTATGGCATGTCTCTTGAACAAATGGGCGAGATGACCTTAAAATATGCAGATACTTTACGTCTTTCTGGTAGAAGTGCTAAAAGTTTGGTTAATATCGGACCAGAAATTAACAAATTTGCTTTAAATATGTCGGCCATGTCCGATATTACCGGAAAAAATAGAGAAGAAATTGAAAAACAATCTCTTGCGATAATGAATGATGCTCTTTTTAGAGCAAAAGCATCAGATAATACGCTTGCAGGCATGGAGGGATATAATAAGGCTCTTCGTTCCGCCGTTACAGAATTATCTGCACAACAAGGCGAAGGCGCAGAATTAGCAAAAGCTCTCGGAGAGGCTTCATCCAATATTGGCGGAGTAAACTTTACCGCGTTTGGTAAAATGGTAAATGACTTAGGCCAATCGAATATTTCGCAACTTATAGAAGAAGCGAATGCTAGATTACAAAGAGGTGAAGACCATTCTCAAGTTACAAGTGATCTTGTACGAAAAGTTAAAGAACAATTAAGCGATCCTTCTGTAAAGCAATCTTTAGAACTTCAAGCGAGCATGGGTGACGAAAACGCCAAAAAAATGCTAGCTATGGGGCAAGAATTAATAGTATATACCGCTGCGGAAGTGAAAGCCAAAGAAGCTAATAGAAAAAGCATGCAGGGTTTTGAAGCATTTATGCTTAGCTTCAAAAGCACGATGGGCGATCTTTTTGGTACATTTATTAGTGGTTTCTTACAGCCTTTTACAGATAGTGGAAATCAAGATGCAGTAAAACAGTTCTTTAAAAGATTAGAAGCAATAAAGCCACAGTTAACTGATTTGGGTAAAACATTTGGAGAATTATTTAAAGCAGTATTTAATCCAACTACTTTAGGGGCGGTCGCCACTTTATTCAGCATGTTTACAAAAATAGTTACTATAGCTTTGCCCCCCGTTATGCTTGCATTAAATGCGCTTGCTGGTGGGATTAATTTTGTAGTAGGTTTTATTAATGATGCTGGTAATTTTATTGGTGGTTTATTTGGTAAAGATAGCGAACTTGGTAAAAACGTTTCTGATATTACTAAAGTAATTGGACTTGCTATAGCCGCATTAATTGGATTTGCTACGTATATGATAGGAAAAGAATTCTTATCTAATCTTTTTAGTAAAACAAGAACCGCTGTAATGAATGTCGAAGCTGGTATTGTAAACATAAACGGCTTAGGCGGTGGCGGCGGCGGTGGCGGCGGCGGTGGTGGCGGTGGTGGCGGCGGTGGCGGCGGTGACAAAATAAAAAAAGCAGAAAAACTATCAAAAGAAGAAAAGTTTCTGGAAAAAGAATATAGAAAACACTACGAAAAAGGTCTACGTGGAAAAGAATTAGAAGATGCCTTGCGGGCGTCGAAAGATGCTCGCCGCGCAAGCCGTATGTATAAAATAAGTGAGAGTGCCGGTAAACTGTTCAAACCTATTACGGGATTTGCTGCAAATATGCTAGAGCATGGTAAAAAATTTGCTTCTCCAATAATCGGGCGTGTATTAGCAAATCCCGCAATTGCTAAAGCGGTTAGTTTTAGCGAACAGATATTGGAGCACGGTGCCACAAAACTAGTGGGAAGACTTGGTAGTGCATTTCTTCCAGCAGTAGGCGGAGCCATGGACCTCGCTGCGGCGAAACGTATGTCAGATGAAGGAAACCCATTAGCTGCTGGTCTATATGGAACTGCTGGTGCTTTAAATATTGGCGGAGCAGCAGCAGCCGCTACTGGTATTGGTGCTATACCTGGAATTGGAATGGATATTGCAGGAGGAGTACTAACCGCCCTCGGAATGGCATCAGAATTTACAGGATTTGGTAAAATAAAACCAAAAGCTGGTCCAACCGATCAATCAAATACTGAAAAGCCAAAAGTAATCAATGAAGATGATTTGAACCTTACTAGATTCTTTGCTAACGGTGGAGATGAAAAATCAGTAAAAGCTCTAGAAAAAATTGAAGAAGCGATAAAACAACAAACTATGTATGTAGATAAAGGCAATAAAGCGGATAGCAGACAATATCGTTCAATGATTGAACAACTTTCTAGTGGCGCTGCAAAATAAAATATGGTATAAATATAACTATACATAATTAGTTTGGAATATCATGAGTTGGAAAAAACATTTTTCGGTTGTAAAAACCGGAAGTTCGTCATCTAATAATCAAGGGTTTTCTGTAAATAATACAGAAGGCGGAACAATGGCAGGAAGTAGCTCAAAATACGCTAGCTACTTACCAGAAGTATACGCGGGGCACCCAAATCGTATTCAACGATATTATCAATATGAAGATATGGATAGAGACAGTGATATTAATGCTGCTCTTGACACTATTGCCGATTTTTGTACTCAATCTGAAGAACAAAATGATGAGCCATTTGAAGTTGTTTATAACGAAGAAGCGACTGAAACTGAAGTAACGCTTATAAAAACTAATTTAAAACTTTGGACAAAGTTAAACGAGTTTAAACAACGATTATGGCACGTTTTCCGCCAGACTATGAAGAATGGCGATCAATTCTTTTTACGTGATCCAGAAACGGCTGAATGGTTATGGATAGACCATTTTTCTGTTGAAATGGTTAAAGTAGATGATACTGCTGGCAAAGAACCAGATGAATATATTATAAGAGGATTAGATTTAAATCGTCAGGCAAAGTTTGCTACGAAATCGGCAGACCCTTCTCAATATAGAACCCCATTTGGCACTAGTCTTGTCCCAGGAAGCCGTCCGCAAATGTCTCCTGGTGGACAAGCATCGGCAAATAATGTATTCCAACTTGCAGGTGGTAATCGCGATCCTAGAGCACAACAGGGTATGGTTGCAAATGAATTATCAGTAGTTGATGCGACGAATGTAATCCATTTGTCTCTTTCAGTTGGTATGGACATTAACTGGCCATTTGGTCAATCTGTTCTAGAACCAGTGTTTAAAACATATAAACAAAAAGAATTACTAGAAGATTCAATCATCATCTATCGAGTATCACGTGCGCCCGAACGTCGTATTTTTTATATTGATGTTGGTAACATGCCGCCAATTAGAGCGAAATCTCATATCGAACAAATTAAAAACGAAATTCACCAAAGAAGAATACCAAATAGAACGGGTGGAGGAAATTCCATTCTAGATGCGGCATATAATCCTTTGTGTTTAAAAATGGATACTAGGATTCCTTTGCTAGATGGTAGAACATTATCATTATATGAACTCACTGAAGAATATAAATCCGGCAAAGAAAATTGGGTTTATAGTTGTGACCCCATTACTGGAAAAATAGTTCCAGGAAATATTACTTGGGCGGGCGTTACAAAGAAGTCGGCAAAAGTTATAAAAATCACGCTTGATAATGGAGAAACACTTACTTGTACTCCAGATCATAAAATCCCAGTTCTTGGAAAAGGATTTGTTGAAGCACAAAATCTTACTATAGAGGATAGCCTTGTTGCTTTCTACACTCGTGAAAAGAATATTGACCGCAAACTTTCTAATGAAAGAACTTATACGCAAGTATATGATCATGATTCAAAGAAATGGGTATACGTTCATAGAATGGTGGGAGAATTCTTCCGCAACATAAACAAACATCAGCAATTTACGTTCTTACCAGAAAACATTTCTGAAACAAAGACCGTGATTCATCATAAAGATTATAATCGCTATAATAATGATCCTAGAAACCTTGCATTTATGGGTTTTACTGATCATCGCGATTATCACATTTTTAATAAAAAAGATTATTGGGATAACCTTTCTGAAGAAGAGTCGGTTAGAGTTAAAACAAAAATTAGTAATAGTTTGAAAAAGTACTATGCTAATTTTTCAGAAGAAGATAAAAAGAAGTTTTCTGAACTTTCTTCTATTATAAATTTAAAATGGATGGCTGATAAAAAAATCAATAATCCAGAAAGTTTTTCTGAATGGAGAAATAAAATTGGCAAAGCAAACTCTGCATATTTCAAAGCAAATCCACAGGCTGGAAAAGATAGAATTCACAAAGCGATTGCTAATAGAAAAGTAAGTCATAAAAATCAAACTCTCATCGTATCACAAAAAATGGTTCAAACTATTGTTGATATAGTTAAGGCTCAAAATACGGGTAGAATTGAAACTGCGAGCATGTTATCAATTGATAGTAATTTTATCAATGAAATGAGGGAAGTTAATCCAATTCAAGAAAACATGAATTGTAGAATTGATTTTAATAAAATTAGTCCAATGAAGTTGGATTCAATCATCGAAAAGGCTGGTTATTCTGGTTGGAGAGATTTTACAAGAAAAATTGCAAACTATAATCATCGTGTATCAAATATCGAATGGTTGGATGACGAAATTGAAGTCGGAACTATCACGGTTGATGGCAAAGAACGTTGGCACAATTATCATACTTTTGCAATTGAGAGTGGAATATTCGTAAAAAATTCAATCATGGATGATTATTTCTTTGCACAATCAGCAGAAGGTCGTGGATCAAAAGTTGAAACATTGCCTGGTGGTGATAATCTTGGCGAAATTGGCGACTTAACATTTTTCAGTAAGAAGATGGCTCGTGCCCTTCGCATTCCGACATCATATCTTGCATTGGGCGGAGATACCGATCAAGGCGGTGGCGCAAGTTATAATGATGGCAAGTTAGGCGCAGCCGTAATTCAAGAATTTCGTTTCAATAAGTATTGTATGAGACTACAATCATTGCTTGCTCCTATGTTTGATAAAGACTTTAAAAAGTTCTTAAAACAAAACGGTATTGAAATTGATAGTAGCTTATTTGAATTACGATTTAATCCACCACAGAATTTCACTAAATATAGACAGATTGAAATCGATGCTGCGCAAGTTCAAGTTTATCAGCAACTATCGGATAACAAGAAACTTTCTGAACGATTTAAGTTTAAAAGATTCTTGAACCTATCTGAAGAAGAATTGATTGAAAATGAACGAATGTGGGCAGAAGAAAATGCGGGAAAGCTCAAGAAAACAATAGGAACAACTCCTGCTGAAAGTGAGCCAGATGGCGATTTATCGTCCGTTGGTATTCGTATACCTGATCAAGGATTGGGCATTGAACCAGAGCCAGATTTGGGTGAAGCTGGCGCAGAAGAACCACCCGAAGGTGGAGAAGCAGGAGGCGCTGCTCCTCCTTCTCCAGCAGAAGCGCCTCCGATTTAAGGTATAAAAATGAAATTAGTCGAATTTGATAAAAATAGTGTATCAACCGGATATTATGATCCATCACAAGATCAATATAATGCGCGTCATTTAGACGATACTAGAAAACCTGTCTTGACGTTATCTACCTTAAATAGGCTTAAAAGAATGCGTGCCCTTAAAAAGCTTGAGAAATTAAAACACGAAGATTTAATCGGAATAATGTATTCTCCTCCTGAAGCAGAAGGTGGTGGTGGATTCGGCATATAATCCAATATTTTTGGATTTATACATTGACAAATTCATAAAATAAAATAATATACCCTCATAGTTTTTTATAGGAAAAATATGATGGTTCACAAACTATATGCCATTATGCTGTTACCAGCAGTTAAAAATATGAATGGAAACCGTGGCCGTATGGCTGTGCAAGCTGCGCACGGTTTTCTTCATTCTTATTGGGATTCAGTAAATCGTTTTCCAGAAGATGCGCTTGCATATCAAAACCAAGGCAGCGCATTCAAGATTTGTCTAGTGGTCGATACCGAAGAAGCACTAGAAACCCTTAAAAATAAGTATGAAAGCATTTGCGGGACTAGATTGGTTCTAGAACGGGGCACCAAGGCCGATGGGAGCGTCAATGAGGCCGTTAAGGGCATAACATGCCTTGGTCTAGGCCCAATCGAAGAAAGCCTTGTAGGGGATGATCTGAGGGCTTTGCGGAGCTTCCTATGACTATTAGTTTTTTAAAGAAAAACTTTCCAATGTTTGCGGCAGTATCTATTGCTATTCTTGGTAATATTCTTGTTTTCTATTCTTTTTTAAACCATATTACACACAAGTTTTCTTTTTGGTATTTGCACTTTGATGCGCTACTTGCTTTTTTGAATACTACTAATTTATATATCAATGGAACAATGCTAATTTTTTTGTGGAGAAAGGAATATGATAGCATTCCTTCTAATGAAGAAATTGCGGATAATTCTTGTATATTTAAATCTGATTTTGCGGATTGGTGCGCCGAAAATAAAATTTATGTAGAATGTTATTGGAAAAAAGATTCTACTGACGAATTCTCTGGATACAGACAAGAAATAGTTGTTAAGAACTTGTTAAATTATAAAAGAAAACTGGTTCTTTTGCGATTGAAAATATAGTTATTTCAAGACAAATTTAATTTTTCCACAATCATAAATTCTAGAATATCCAAGTTCTTCCATTGCCTCTCGTTCTGTCTTTTTAGACATATCGACGTTGAACTTTTTTTGTATTTTAGATTTTGTGAATAAAGATTTGTGATAAGTTTTATTTCTTTTTACATATTTGTAATCTGGCTTAATAGTATATTCTTCTACAAAACCACATTTTTTATAAAGCCCACCATCGCTATAGCGAAGATCAGCAAACGTTATTATTGGTTTGGAAATGCTTTTTCTCATTTCGGCTACTAGTTTTGAAAACACGCCCGCGAACACTCTACCATCTGTGCAGAACCTATTCATTTCGATTGAATTAGTCCCTCTTTGTGGCGATAAGGTTATAGCGGCAACTAGTTCTCCGTTTAAAGTTGCGCCAAACGCATCACTACATGGTCCAGGTCTTCCTTGAATATGATGTTTATCTATGAAAGCTGCGGCATCTTTCGTATTAATTCTAGAAACTTTTAATTCTCTAGCACCAACTCCTCTGATTGATTTATTGCATAAGTTTAGTATTTTAGATTTTATAATGTCCGCTCGTTCTACCCATTCATCTTCATTAACCATTAGCAGTCTTATGCCATTGTTCTGTGATAACACAAACTTTTTATGATGCTTATCGTCTATAATTACTGCGGATGAGTGATAGTAAAGACCATTGAACTCTATACCTAGATTGAATTTGGGAATAAAAAAATCAATTTCATACGGCGCAATAATACTTCGACTTCTTGATACAAACTCCAAATCATTTGATTTTAAGAAATGTGCTATTTCTCCTTCAAACGATGATCCATATTCAGTTCTTATATCATATTTTAGAACATAGTTGTTTATAGTAGATACATCTACATTTAACAATTTAGAAATACTTAGGGTAGAATTAGTTTGTAATAATTCTGATAATTTTTTTGGATCATCTAGGACAATTGCTGTTTCTGAACTGATGTTTGATCTAATACGAGAAATTTCTTTTCTGTTTATATTTGGTAATTTTAGAGCATTATCCACACCATATAATACCATCATAGTATTTTTTGATTTTTTTACAGCCTGTTCTACTAATGCACTATTTGCATAAAAATCAGAATGCTTTTGTTTAGCATTTAATGTTTGTCCTGGATTATTGACGCCAGTTTTTTCTAAAAGGGTTTCTTTGGCCTTGGCGAATCTTTCTTTTCTCCAATCCTCTCCTTTTTCGTCAAGGGTTTTTTTAAGATTTTTAGAAACAGATTCTGCTGCACATTGACAATTTCCAGTTTTTCCACAAAACTTCCAACCGTCCATTATACTTTTTAGTTTACGAACTCCGCCTAATTCACAGATTGGTCTAGTATTGTTAACTGCGCAATAGACGCGGGTTGCAAATTCAGTTGTCTCTGGCAAATCTTTGGTATTTTCATAAACCCATGCTAAAAATTCTTTATCTTTTCTAGCAGCAAAACTCCAATGTTTTGCACCATTTTCTGAAATAAACTTTTCTAAACGATATAGCATGATTTATATTTTATCATTTATATTTAAAAAATACAAATCAAAAAAAAGGCCGAGATTTCTCTCGACCTTTTTCTATTTATTTTCCTAAATCTAATAATATTAGATGAATGAAAGTGTGTTTGTATCGATTCCAACGAGACCGAGGAAGTCTGCTGCGTTACCGAGTGATGACGCAGTGTTTGACAATTCGATGTAGCCGTAACGTGTAAGGAACGAAACGACTGGTTCGAAGGTTTGTGGATCGATGACAACGCCTGAAGATGTCAAAGGAACGTATGGGCAGTAGAATGCTGCTGCGTCCATTTCGTTGCCCTTGTAACCAACGAGAACTGGTGTTGCGTCTGAAGCGTACTGGTCAACATAAACGCGCATTGAGTTGTTTAGAGTTCCGACATACTTTGTGTTTGTTGGAGCTTCGAAAACGCCTTCAGTTGTGCGAGCGAATGCTGATGTAGTAGCTGACTGGAGGATGGTAAGAGCGGTTGGTGAAACAACTACCCAGTTACCAGCGCCACGACGTGTGCGGCTAGCGATCAAGTTAGCTTGACGATTGATCAAGATAGCGAGTGCAGCGTGTACGTCGCCAACGAATGTTGGTGTACCAGAAACGTCTGATTGGTCGAACATTGCTGTTGGAGCACCGGGAAGAGCACGGAGAGAAACCAAGATTTCTTGGTCGATTTCTGCTGTGATTTCCTGAGCCAAAGCAGCCATGATTTCTGCTTCAATGTCGATGCCTTGTTGAGCTTGAGCGTCTTGAGCAGCTTCAAAAGTCCAGCGTGCGCTGAGCTTACGAGTCTTTGCTTCAACAACTTCCTTCAAGATTTGGATCGACAAACGATTACCGGCACGACCTTCTAGTGAAGGAGTAGATGCGCCCTTTGGCATCGATGTATTTTCATTACCTGAGTAGAAACGAGCAATGTCAAATGGTGACAAAGCTTCTGAACCAGCCGAAATACCACCACCTGCGGTTGGTACGGTATCAGCGTAACGAACACGAAGGGTATGGATTTGAGCAACTGGACCAGTCATTGGCTGAACGCCGATGATTTCGTTTGCGATAACGGTAGGCATAACGCGACGGATGACCGGCAAGATAACCTTGTTTAGTGTAGCGACAGATGCTGCGTTTGTTGCGCCTGCTGTAGCAGACTCCAACAACTTCAATTCGCGACGTGTATTTTCTAGAACGGTTTCCATAACCTTTTGCTTGGTTGTGTTGGCCGAGCCGTCTGCGTTTTTCTTAAGGTCTGCACCTTCACAGAGGGCCTTCTTAGTGGCTTGCCACTGTGATTCAAATAACTTATTCATTTGAGTATGACTCCTTGTTTACTTCTGGATACCAGCTAGTCTTACGACTTGAGCTAGTTCCGAATCTGTTTCGACTTCTACTTCAGCTTGCGCTTCGTAAAGTCGGCTGTTGCGCTGATCGCCCGTAATGACGGCGGATGTGCGCTTCTCGGTGCTACCTTCCATGAGCTTCTTTGAAGCTAATGGCTTACGATTGCTCTCACTGAGAACAACTGGGAGTAGCTTGTTGAAAGCATCGCGGAGGTTTACTGTTTTCACAGTCTCCAACATGCCTTCCATGACTGCGCGCTTTTCACCACGAAGGTTTGAGAGCAGTTCTGTCATTGTTGCATTACGATTTGCGCGATCCTCAGCAATTACTGCCTTGCGGCGAGCAACTTCTGTACTCTTCTCAACTTCGTTGAGCTTAGTAGAAACGTTTGCAAGTTCTTGATTTTTGCCTTCCAGCATTGTCTTTAACTTACGAACTTCTGTTCCTTCTGAGAGATAGCTAGTCATATATTCAGCGGCTACGGCTTCGAAAATTCTGCGTCCGAACATGTTCTGACGATTCAATTCTAGGTCTTCATGAAGCTGCTTCATCTCGCGCTTCAAGTTTTCGTTCACCATTTGTTCTACTTTAGCAGCAGAGAATTTGATGAACTTAGACTGTGTTTCCTTTAGAGCCTTGCGGCCTTCAGCAACCAGTTTTGCGCGTGTTTCGACTAGTGCGCGATGATCTTCGTTGAATTCGCGAAGTTCTTTTGAAACTTGCGTAATAACGAATTCGTCAATTTTCTTCAAGTGAGATGCTTGTTGCTTAGATGCTGCTTCTTTTAGTGAAGCAAGTTCTGCAACCATCATCTTCTTGGATTCTGCTAAAGACTTCTTTTCAGAACGTAGTGCAGAAACTTCTTTATTAAGTTGTTCCATGGCGAAATTACGAGTTAAACCCATATGTTCGCGAAGCTTCGCTTTATATTGTGAACGATGCTCTTTAACTGCTGTGCGGAATGCATTACGTGCTTCAACAACTTTCGTTACTTCGGCTGCTTTTGTGCTTTCATGCGTTGTAATAACATCAGTTAACATGCGATCCATGGCTTCAACCAAGTGTGCTTTATCGTGTTCATAACGACGTGCAAATTCTTCGCGTAAATTCAATTCAGATTCAGCGCGGGCTTCTTCCACTTTTTTAGAAAATGCTTCTTGAAGAGATTCCATGATCTCTGTTGAGAGACCTGTTTGTCCAAGAAGTTCGGCAAGAGTTTTATCCATAGGATTTATTCTCCTTTGGTTACTTTAAGTTGTTGATCCATTGCAGGAGTTCCTCTTTGAGATACTTCTGTGCCTTCGGATCATGCGACACCGCCTTAGCGAGGTCTTCGATTACAGGTCCACG
>Ga0114975_10000092_pt1 | contig 59590 bp, 76 predicted proteins | sample S_130626_EF_Meta_FD_87031 | JGI IMG/M metagenome (GOLD analysis project Ga0114975, IMG submission 87031) | Freshwater microbial communities from Lake Simoncouche, Canada to study carbon cycling - S_130626_EF_MetaG | ecosystem: Environmental > Aquatic > Freshwater > Lake | place: Lake...
ATAAAGGATGAGTGTGATATTCGCATCCTAAACACAAAATTTAATGGAGACTACTATCACGAGGTGACTGGTGAGGAGTACGCAATATTCGAGAAAAATGGCTGGAGGGTTGGGTGCTACCTAGTGGCTACACGCAACAACAGGAAGACTCTTAATATAATCTCTGAGAAGATACAGGAGGAGATTAAGACTATGAAGAATTTAAAGAGGTATAATATGCTGGTAAAGTATAGAGACACGGTCATCCACAGATTTGTAACAACATTGGAACTATTAAAACTAAACTAAAATGAAAACAGAATTTAAAAAGGGAGATACTGTATATTATGGTACTCTAAAAGGAGAAGTTGTAAAACAATGTAAGATTGATACCACTACCACAATACTCGTACATTTTAAAAATGTAGGAAATCTTATGCTTTTAGAAGATGGTAGATTTTATCAAGAAACCCCAATAATACTATCACACTTCCCTTACGAGTTAGAAATGAAACGTGTAGAAGAAGTAATTGCAAAAGATACTATCGTTTGGTATAGAGATAATGAAAACCATTCTTGGTTTAATGGTTATTATTCACATTTTGAAAATGGATTGCATAGAGTTTTTGTAAATTCAAAAAAATCAACTGAAACAGATATTTTTAATTATTGGAGCATAGTAACAACTAAAAACCCTTTGATATGAAAAACATACACATATTACCAACAGAAAACAAATGGAGTAGATTATATTTTAACATTAATGATAGAGAATATCAGATTTGTGAAAATGAAAAAACATCTACTGTATTAAAACCGAATAGACACATCTACATCACTTCTGATGAAGAAATTAAAGAAGGGGATTATATTCTAATTCATGGTCATTATAGATATGGAAAACATGTAACTAAAGTAATAAAAATAACAGATACTTACGAAGTTATTGAAGGTGGAAATCATAGTAAAAAAGTTTGTCAAAAAATCATTATAACAACAGACCAACACTTAATCAAAGATGGTGTACAAGCTATTGATGATGAGTTCTTAGAATGGTTTGTGAAGAATCCAAGTTGTGAGGAGGTTGAGATTGCTAATGATTTAAAATATTTTAATGTTGATGAATTAAGAGAAAGACATCTTAAAGGATTACCACATTTATATTCGGAAAGTATCGGTTACAAAATCATCATTCCACAAGAAGAACTTAAACAAATTAAATGTTATTGTGGTCATACAAGCTATTGTGATTGTAGTCCATTAGAAGAACCTAAACAAGAAACACTTGAACAAATAGACCAAAATAATCCTATTACAAGAGGAAGTACTGCTTTAGTAAAACAAGAAACACTTGAAGAAAGAGAACCTTATTGGGATTTAGTTGATAAAAAGGCAGAACAAAATAATACTATTGATTTAGATGCTTATGCTAAAGGAGTACAAGATGGTGCTAAATGGCAAATGGATAAGCAAGATAGCTTTACTATTAGTTTTGTAGAATGGCTTAATGAAATACAATCATTTCATAGTGGAGAAAATGCTTACTATTTTCAAGGAAAATGGTATAGTTATAAAGAAATACTAGAATTTTATAAAAACATGTTTCCACGTTAAATGGCAATTAAGAAATATATTGTATCTTTGTATTCTAATAAATATAAATTATGAAAGAAATTTGGAAAGATGTACTTGGATATGAAGGATTGTATCAAGTAAATGATTGTGGTAATGTAAAAAGCCTATCAAGAACAATTACAAAAGGTAATATTACTTATATAACTAAAGATAGGATTTTGAAGCAATCTGTAGATTCTGTAGGTTATCCTTATGTAAACTTATCAGATTATAAAAAGCAAAAAACATTTAGAGTGCATCAGTTGATTGCTGTAGCTTTTTTAAATCATACTCCTGATAAGCATAAAGGATTAGTTATAGACCACATTGATGGAAACAAGTTGAACAATATGATTACTAATCTTCAATTGATTACAAACAAGAAAAACACAAGTAAAGATAGAAAAAATAAAACCTCTAAATATACAGGTGTATCTTGGCACAAGCAAAGTAATAAATGGTTAGCTCAATTTAAAGAAAATGGTAAAGTCAATTACTTAGGTACTTTTGAAACTGAAGAAAAAGCAAGAGATGCTTATAATGCTTCACAAGAAAGAAGTTATAGTGAGGAAGAAGTGATAGCATTTGGAGAGTTTATATTTAAAAATACACTTTTAGTTAATGTTAAAGGAGTTGAAGGTATATTAAAACAATTTAAAAACAAATAAGATATGAAACAGACAGCAGTAGAATTTTTAGTAAAAGGATTACCAATGGTATATTGGGAAGACTCATATTATTCTGACTTACTTGAACAAGCCAAAGAAATGGAGCAGACTAACACTGACAACAAAGTAATTCACTTTGCTGAGTGGTTAACAAAAAAACATACATATACATTAATGGCTTTGTATGAACAATTTGAAAAAGAAAACTATGGAGATGAATAGAAAACAAGCCATCATAGATATGATGAGAGCAGACGAGCAGTTAGAACTGTACGAGGATACTTACAAGTCTGGACTTGAGTACTTGATCAGCGAGATAATGCACGAGCAGGAAATTTACTTTGACGATGAGGGGGAACTGACTGACACTCCAAGGATCCAGTATATGAATAGCTTCAAGTCACACGTCGACCTTACAAAGTATGTAGAGAAAGCTAGGGAGATTGATAAAAAAAAAATAACAAAAAAATAAAATAATTAAATAATAATTAATATATTCGCAAAATGGAAAACGTATTTAAAAAGTTGTCAGAGATAAATGTAGCTGACAAGGTAGAGAAAAAAGGTAACCAAGACTACTTATCTTGGAGTCACGCGTGGGGATTAGCTAAGCAATTATACCCATCAATGCAACGAATTATTTATGAGGATAGTATGACTGGACTTAATTATTTTAACGATGGTAAGACCGCTTATGTTAAGGTTGGTGTTGTTATAGATAACTTAGAGCATATTGATTATCTTCCAATAATGGATTTTCGTAATCAATCTATTCTTATTGAGAAGGTTACATCAATGGACGTTAATAAGACTATTCAACGTAGCACGGTTAAAGCACTTGCGCTACACGGACTAGGTTTGAAGTTATGGTCTGGAGAGGACTTGGTCGACTCTACAAAGACGGCTAAGGCTATGACATCAACTAAGATTGACTTAGTAGTAAACGATGCTAACTGGGCTGGGGTTGTGAAATATATTTTAGCCAACAAAGATAAGATGGACTTAGCGACAATCGTTAAGAACCTAAGCGTTAAGTATAACTTGAGCACCTCTGTAAAGAAAACGCTCGGAGATTTATTGAAGTAAGATGAGTAAGGTAATAGAAAAACTAAAAAATGACGCTGACTACTATGGAGAATTTGGTAGTCAGTACATTAGTAATAGCGACATCGGGACGTTGTTAAAGAACCCTCGTATGTTTAAGGTACGTGAACAGCCTACGGTTCCTATGCTTCAGGGCTCGTACCTACACACGGCAATGCTTGAGCCTGAGAAACTTCATAACTTTCAAGTTATAGAAGCCTCAACTAGGAACACAAATATCTACAAGGATGCTGTGTCACACTCATCAAGTTCGATATTGCTTTTGAAAAACGAGCAGGATGAACTAGATACGCTTGTAAACGCGATGAAGGGTAACTTCTTCTTCTACGAGAATATCTACCGTGAGGGCAACGTGTTTGAACAGCCAGCAGTTGGTGAGATATTCGGTATGCCTTTCAAGGGTAAGGCTGATATTGTGAGTGAGGACATTCTGATAGATATTAAGACTACCTCAGACATTGACGACTTTAGGTGGTCGGCTAAGAAGTATAACTACGACTCACAGGCTTATATCTACAGCCAGTTGTTTGGTAAGCCTTTAGTATTTTATGTGGTATGTAAAAAGAGCCAAAGGCTTGGAGTATACGAACCATCAGAAGATTTCGTGCTAGGAGGTAGAGATAAGGTGATGAGAGCTATTGAGGTGTACAAGAAGTTCTTCAGTAAGGATGCTACAGAGGATATCAACAACTACTTCATACAGGAAACGTTATGAGTTCAGAGGATATAGTAAATGCCTTAGTAACTAAGTTTAATGAGCTTGGCAACAGAAGGAAATTCTACCTTAAGTACGTGGAGAAGGAGGCTTATTTACTAATTGAGTTTGGAGCTACTGACGAGAAGTGCTTCATATTTAAGAAATATTTAAAGCCTCACCACGAGGTGATGATAGAGAAGGAGAAACTATACACAAACCTCATAGAAGGTATACTAGAGAGAATGTATGACCTTATCAATAGGGATAAATTTGTATAATATAATATACATTTTACATACTTTTTAGTATATTTGTACAATATAATACACAAAAGTCAAGTGGTGTAAGTGGGAATGAATACCACCTAGGGATAACATAGTGACTGAGATAGCATCTCTTAATTCGTTACTGGATGAAGGTTCGAATCCTTCCTTGACTTCTATTAATATTTAAATTTAATTACAATGGAAAAAATTTTTGCAGACGGTTTCGTATTTAAGAGAAACGAAAAAGCACCAGACTTTGTGGTGGGATCAATCAGTGTAAAAGTAGAAGAAGCGACAGCCTTCTTGAAGCAACACGAAAAGAACGGATGGGTTAACTTACAGATTAAGAATTCGCAGGGAGGTAAGTACTACATCGAGTTGGACACGTTTGAGCCTAAGGCACAAGCGCAGGCTCCTGCTCCACAGCCAGAACCAGTTAACGATGGTACGCTACCATTTTAACATTAACCAAGCCCCTTTCACGAGGGGCTTTTTAAAACTAACGGTACTCGGCTATATTTAGTGCCGAATTTTAAATACAAAACTTAATAAATAGATAAAATTATGAACAAAGAACAAAACTCAAATGAAGCACAACTCTCGGCATTGAATATAGCCGATGTTATGTGCCGTTTTTATATTAAATTTAGAAGGGGTAGTAGCACAACTAACGATAATGGTAGATGGTGGATTACTCTTGATTATGCTTGGTGTAAAAAAAGAGGTAGTATAGTTGTGCTACGAGGTAAAATTGGTAATGGAGATACAGGTGATAGAGTGTGTCTTTAAAATGGCACATAACAAGTTGATAAACGCTATAAAAGTAATACTTATCTATGGCACGACCAGTAAAATATAACAAACCGAGAACTACTAAATTTTCAGAAGTTCAAGATAATACGCTAAATAAATTATCAAGTTATAAAATAAATATAGCACAATTCATCCGTGATGCAATAGCAGAAAAAATACAAAGGGAGTATAAAGATTTACTCCCTAAACCAAAAAAAGAATATTGTCCATTTTAAAAACAAATAAGATATGAAAAAACAATTAAAAACTTTAGAAGAAAACAATGCTTTAGCTTTTTCTGGAACTCGTGTTGATTTTAATTCACCAAAATTAAACGGAATAGCTTGTCCTAAATGTGGAAGCGAATTATTAGATTCACAACCAAATGTAACTTTTACTTCAAACCCAGCACAAAAAAAGACAAAATGTTCAAGTGAAAAATGTGATTATAATGGATATAGATTTATTTAAAAACAAATAAGATTATGACACTAAAAGAAAAGTTTGAGCAAATATTTATTGAAGATTTTTCAAGTGATTGGGAAAAAGAATGTGAACAAATAGCAGATGAATTTGCTTTAGGTTTTTTACATTGGCATAATACATCTCAAGAATGTGAAACATATTTAAGAAGGAATTATCCAAAGAATATTACAATGAATGGAGAACATCATAAAAAGGTTTTAGAAGTATATAAAGAACTATTAGAAATCTATAAAAAAGAAAAAGGATTATGAAGAAGTTTTTAATATTCTTTATAACCTGGATCGCAAGCAATTTAGCAGTACCATTTTGGGTAGTTGGGCACGTACACTTAACAATTAATATATATAAAGATATCTATGAAATTATCGTATCATTTTGGATGAATATATTAGTTGCAATAGGATTTTGGATAGAGTGGAAAAACAATATAAAACAAACTAGATTATGACACTAAAAGAAAAGTTTGGAAAGCTATTTATAAAAAGTAGATGTACTGTTGAATTTGAACAAATAGCAGATGAATTTGCTATTGAATTTGCAGAGTTTTCAATAAATTATAATTATCATCCAATGCACAAAGTTTGGATTAGATATGATAAAATGGCAAATGAAAAATTTACTACAAAAGAACTATTAGAAATCTATAAAAAAGAACAAGGATTATGACACCAAAAAAGATGAAGCAAATATCAGAGGCTTACGAGAGAATAAAGGCTATAGAACTTGACATCACTGACGTTCAGTCTACGGCTGAGAGACTACTTGATAAGACCACAAGTGTCTGGATCTCTATGGATCTAGAGGATGATCTAATACAGGAGATGAGCACTCCACAATGGTCTACTACTACAGCATCAGGGTTCTTCTTTTCTTCTAGCGAGATCAAGAAGGAGATAGAAGATAATGGGTTAAGTGTTCAAATACCTGACACTGTGGCACTTGAAATACTAGGCGTTATATTAAGATACAAACAACAACTTATTCAAAATGAAAATAACAATATTTAAAGACATCAGGAGCACCTCAACACCATTCTATCGTCATATTGACGTGGTGCTTGAGAGAATAAGAACAGGATCCAGTAAGGATCTTGTAGAAAGCATCCAGCAGGAGCAAGACAAGTCAACACGTAATGAGCTTAAGAAGTCTCTACCAGCTATATGCTTCTCAGGTATATTCACCAAGCGTGCCGACAACTCAATAACTGAGCACAGCGGACTTATCTGTCTTGACTTTGACGGATATGCTAATAAGAAGGAGATGATGGCTGAGAAACGCTCTATTGCATCAGACGAGTACGTTATGTCTGTGTTTATATCTCCGTCTGGAGATGGTCTGAAGGTACTAGTTAAGATGCCTCAGGACATAGAGAACCACTTGAAGTACTTCAATGCACTAGAGAAACACTTCAACTCACCACACTTTGACACTACATCTAAAAACATATCTAGAGTATGTTACGAGTCGTATGACAAGGATATTTATATCAACAAGGACTCAAGTGTTTGGGAGGATATGTATGAGGATGAGTTCGTTGAGGTTCAGAAGTCGTCAAGTACTCCTACTATTCCAATCACAAATGAGAATAAGATTGTTGATATTCTTATGAAGTGGTGGACTACTAAGTATGGTATGGTAGATGGTGAGCGTAATCACAATGTGTACATACTGGCTGCCGCATTTAATGACTACGGCATAAACAAGTCACTGGCTGAATATATTATAGGTCAGTTTGAGCAGAAGGATTTCCCAATGTCGGAGATTAAGATGACCATTAACTCAGCCTACAGCCACACTAATAAGTTTGGTACAAAGTACTACGAGGACACGGCACGTGTGTCACAGCTTAAGAGTAAGGTTAAGAATGGCGCGACAGCTAAGCAGATTAAGTCTGAGATGACTGACATTGAGGAGGGTGTCATCGATGCGGTCTTGGATAAGATTGATAACGACACAAAGCGTTTCTGGACCAAGAATGATAAGGGTGCTGTGAGCATTGTTCACTTCCTATTCAAGGATTTCTTGGAGGATAATGGGTTCTATAAGTTCTACCCCGAGAACACTAAGACGTTTGTCTTTGTTAAGGTTACAAACAACCTGATAGACAACACATCTGAAGATGAGATTAAGGACTTTGTGCTTGCCTACCTTGAGAATATGGACGACCTGTCTGTGTATAATTACTTCGCAGATAAGACTCGTTTCTTTAAGGAGGACTTCCTTTCATTACTTGGTTCAGTTGATATCTACTTCGTTGAGGATACATCAGATACAGCTCACCTGTACTATAATAACTGTGCAGTTAAGGTGACTAAGGATAAGGTTGAGATTATAGACTACATAGACCTTGAGGGTTACATATGGATGGATCAGGTGATAGATAGGGACTTCGCGATATGTGAGGTTACTGAGTGCGACTTCAAGACATTCGTATCAAACATAGCAGGTGATGACATTCAGAGGGTTAACTCTATGGAGAGCACTATAGGTTTCTTAATGCACGGGTACAAGAACCCATCCTACTGCCCAGCAATTATTTTGAATGATGAGGTCATATCAGATAACCCTGAAGGTGGTACAGGTAAGGGATTGTTTGTAAACGCGCTGTCAAAGATTAAGAAGACGGTAACGATAGATGGTAAGTCGTTCAACTTTGATAAGTCATTCGCATACCAGACAGTTAACGTTGGGACTCAGGTGCTGTGCTTCGATGACGTTAAGAAACACTTCGACTTTGAACGTTTGTTCAGTGTTGTTACTGAGGGACTTACAGTTGAGAAGAAGAATAAGGATGCGATTAAACTACCATTCAACCGATCACCTAAGATTATGATCACTACCAACTACGCCATCAAGGGTAAGGGTAACTCATTCGAAAGACGTAAGTGGGAGCTAGAGTTCAGACAGTTCTACAGCAAGGAGTTCACACCATTTGTTGAGTTTGGACGTATGCTTTTCAATGACTGGGATGAGGAAGAGTGGTGCAAGTTCGACAACTATATGATAAATAATTTGAAGTCTTACTTGTGCACTGGATTAATAAAGAGTACATTTGTAAATCTTAAGGTTCGTAAGTTATCCGCTGAGACCTGTCACGAGTTTATTGAGTGGTGTGGTATGATAGACGGAAACGCTTACAACGATAAGATGCGATTGGATGAGTTATTATATAAGCAAGATCTGTACCTAGACTTTATTATGGACAACCCTGACTTTGCACCAAAGGCTAAGATGACCATCAGTAGAACACTGTTTTACAAGTGGTTAGCGTCTTATGGATTATATGTAACAGGTGTTACTCCACTTGAAGGAAGGGATGCAAACGGCAGGTGGATAAAGTTCATCACTAAGGATGGAGACACACATAAAGATGAAGAATTTAAATTCTAAGTATGATAGATCCAGACGACTTCAGATGGGCAATACAGAATGACTGGCAGGTGTACGTCAAACCCTATGGAGGTGGGGCGTACATAGCGGTCAGGAAGGGAGGCATAACCTCGTGTGGTAAGGACTACCACTATGATAAGAAGACAGGGTTTGAGTATCACTCCAAAGAAAACGTAGGTAAGGTATATTATAAAAACATTAACAAGGCAATGGAGATGTTGCCAAAGGTATATAAATATTTAAGATATGAAAAAGATATTAGTAGATAACAAGCACGAGTACGATTACAAATTAGAGGACACAAGACACGAGTTATATTTTTCTGATAACAGTGAGTGGACACGTCCAGGGGATATAGGTTTAGAAATAGTTGATGATGGAGATGGGTTAGATGTACGGACAAATGACGGATCATTAATTTATTTAGACTACCACACAGCAGAGATGCTAATTATTTTGCTTAAGTTAATCAACAGAGAAACAACATACGAAATTGTAACTAAAAAAGAAAGGCTATGAGTACAAAATTTGGAATACTAACAGAGGATGTACCGCATCATAAATTAGTTGATGATGATGGTGATTTAGAGTTTTATATATCAAGAAATATATTTGAACCTGTTTTTTTTAGAGGCAATACTTCTAGATGGTTAACTTCTTATGGAGAACAATTTCAAGACAACACAAAAGTATACGCATTGGACAATACCCAGCAGGGTATATTTACTATAAAGGATTGTAAAGAATTATTAGAACGTGAAAAACAGGTATAAGCTATGAAAAACAGGTATAAAAATAGATACGGTGATGTATTCACATTTACAAGAGATGAAAATCACGACATAATTTGGGAAGGAAACTTTGAATATTGCAGGTTTGGTATGCCAAATGATTACATAAAAGCATATAATGAATACGTTCACGATGGAGGTGAATTAAATTTTAATGATTTTAAGGCTGAGGTTCACAAGTATGATGACGAGACACATCAGTATGTACACGACAAGTATATTAAAATGGTTGTCTCACTTAAAAATGAGATTGATATGATTGATCCATCAGGAGGTCCCTATATCTCTAGGGGTATGTCACTAGGTAGTTTTGGATTCAAAGACTATGTAGTTAAAGATTTCAAGCGTATTGACACTGGTTACAAAATCATTACAGAGAAGTGTGCCTACTGTAATCAACCAGCTGGAATACATAAAATGGGGTGTGAAACACGTAAGGTGACTATATTTTACGAACAGATGGAAAAAGAAGTGCACCAGAACAGGAGTAATTTAAACGAGTAAGTATGAAATTAAAAAATAGAATTAAATATTTTGTAAATGATTTTGATTTTTTGAGAGCATATAACTCTCCTTTCAAACCATTGAAAATAAAGTTTTATTGTGGTAAGATTGCATTAGGTACCCCTTATTTCTTTCCTAGAAAATGGGTAAAAGGTACACCTAAATTAATTAATGAAGCTGTTTTAAAACACATAGACAGAGAAGAAAACTATAATAAACTTAATCCTAATTACGCAAGAAAAATAAAATCTTATGATGAACTTTATGAGGAAAAGAAAAGTTATTCCTATGCTGTTCCTAAAAAGATAGGATTTGATTTTGTTGGACTTGGTTGGAAGATTAAATGGAGAAATAATGATTATAGATTTGAATGGAGTCCTATGATTTCTTTTGTATTCTTTAAATGGCAGATAGCTGTTACATTTGTAGCTCCACACCTAGATCATTATTGGGAATCTTGGTTATACTATACAAGAGAGACGGATAAATCCACCACTACAGCAGAAAGAATAGCACAGTGTAGGAAAGAAGCACCACAAACTTGGACAAGTCATAATAGTGATGGTACAAAAGAAACAACAGATTATTATAATTTAATCTTAAAAAAGAAATGGTTATGAAACTACGTGATTACCAAGTAGATATAGCTAACAAAGGTGTTAAAATTCTTAAGTCAAAAGGAATAGTTTACTACGCACTAGAAGTTCGTGTAGGTAAAACTTTAATATCCCTTGAGACAGCAAAACTATTTGGAGCTAAGAGGTTATTATTTCTTACTAAGAAGAAGGCTATATCATCTATCGAGGCTGACTACATTAACTTTGGATACGACAAACACTTCGAGTTGTTTGTACACAATGATGAGTCGATGCATAAGATTGATGGTAAGTTTGACTTAGTAGTCCACGATGAGCACCATCGCTTCGGATCATTCCCTAAGCCAAGCCTAGGAGCTAAGACCTTTAGGAAGATGTTTGGTCACCTGCCAGTTATATTGCTGTCAGGTACCCCTAGCCCTGAGTCATACTCTCAGTTCTATCACCAGTTCTGGTGTAGTGGTTATAGCCCATTCAAGGAGATTAACTTCTACAAGTGGGCTGCTAACTATGTTAATATCAAGATGAAGCACCTTGGGTACGCCAAGGTTAATGACTACAGCGATGCTGACATCAACAAGATTATGAGTGTGATAAAGACGTACGTTCTAACGTACACGCAGGAGCAAGCTGGCTTCGAGTCTGAGATTGAGGAGGAGGTTCTAAAAGTTAAGATGAAGAACTCTACGTACGATATGTGCAACAGGCTTATTAAAGATCTAGTGATAGAAGGTAAGGAACAGGTTATACTTGCTGACACTTCAGTTAAATTACAACAGAAGTTACACCAGATGTACTCAGGAACTATTAAGTTCGAGAGTGGTGACTCTATGGTTATAGATTTAAGCAAGGCTGAGTTTATCTATTCCCGATTTGAAAATCGGAAAATAGGTATATTTTACAAGTTTGTAGAGGAACTTAACGCATTAAAGACTATATTTGGAGATAATTTGACAACTAATCTTAATGATTTTAACGATACTGATAAGTCAATAGCTCTTCAGATTATTAGCGGACGTGAAGGAATATCGTTAAAGAACGCTGATTTTTTAGTATTCTACAATATAGACTTCTCAGCAACGAGTTACTTCCAAGCAAAAGATAGAATGACGACCATTGATCGTAAGTTCAACAAGGTCTACTGGATATTCTCTGAAGGAGGTATAGAAGAAAAGATTTACAAGTCAGTCATTAAAAAGAAATCATACACAACCAATCATTTTAAAAAAGATTACCTATGAAAGAAAAGTATATCAAAATGCGAAACACTGGAAAGTATGACATACAGTGGTTCTACGAACACTACCTACAGAGTAGTAAAGATAATATAGACATCCACAACTTTGCTGCGATATTTAACTCAATTAACCTTGAGAATATATTAGTGCACATAGATAAGAAATTTGAACTCATAAGGATTTACGATAAGGATAATAATTTTATTAAAGTTTATGAAGGAACAGCAGATACAAGCCAAGAGAATTAAACAACTTGAGGCAGAGGGTTACTACGTCTTAAAATTAATTAAGACCAATAAGAACGGTATACCAGACTTGATAGCAATCAAGGAGGGTGATATTCTATTCTCGGAGATCAAAACCACAAATGGTAAACTATCTGAGATACAAAAGTACAGAATGAAAGAATTAGAGAGTTATGGATTTAAAACAGAATTATACAATGGAGAGTAAAATAGATGAGTTATTGAGTATTATATCAAATGAATATGATACAGATATTTTTAGTAAGAGCAGGGAAAGAGAGTGCGTTGAGGCTAGAGCCATATTCTCAAAAATATTATACTCGTACCACGGTATGGGGTATAGTAAGATAGGAAGGATTCTAAAGAAGAACCACGCCACAATATACCACTACATAAAGAACTTTGAGGACTGGATTAAGTATGACGAGATTTTAAAGTCTAAGTACTTTAACATTCTAAACGTATACTCAAGAGGTCTTGATATAAAAGATGTAGACGAAACCAATAAGATTTGGTACAAAAACATAATCCTATCAACAAAAGTTGAGAAACTTGAAAATAAAATGTCAAGTAGACTGCACGCTTTACTTGACAGAGTTCCAAAGGATAAAGAGTCTATTGTATACGAAAGACTTGAGTCTATAATCCGTATGAATTGTTAATAACTTTTTATTGTGAAGATTTATTTTCACAGTAAATTGCAAGAAAAACCAACACAATGAGTAATACATCACACGTAAATTCAGTTATGAAGTCAATCAACTTGTACACTGACAATATCTATGAGAGCCTTATGGATGGCGATAGAGATGAACTAAACAGAAATATTTATCTACTAACAACTCTGCTTAAAGAAATACAGCAGACATTTAAAGAAGAAATATAATGAAACACAACTATCCACTTGAGATGCAGGAGAGAATATTCTCTCTTGTGTCCGAGGGGTTGTCTATAACTGCTGCCTCAAAGGAGGCTTGCAAGGAGTATAGCTTCCCTTATGATGATACCGTGAGAAGGCACTTCTCAAAGCAAATAAATAAACTAAGCGAGACGACAGAGAATATTACCTACACTGATACAAATCAGTACGAGGCTGATACTCAGTTGTCTGCCAGAAAGTCAGACGGAACCCTTATGAATATTGAGGAGTACTGTAGTATATATGGAATACCATTTGAGCAAGCAAGAACTTATAAGTTAGTAACTCATACAGGCACGCCTTACTATAACATAGCTAGTAATGTCCTAGAGCAAGAATCTTATGTTAGTGAGCAAGAATTAAAGGATTTGATAAAGGAAGGCTTAGAGAGCGTAAAACTAACGCTAAAGATAAACGCTACTGGATCAAACTCTGTTGGAGTTGTTAAACTTGCTGATCTTCACCTAGGTGCTTATGTAGATAATTTAATAAGAACTAAGAACTTCTCTATAGATATCTTAGCCAATAAACTGTACGATGCAGCTACGGAGGTAAACAAGCGTGGATATTCAATAGTTCATATACATATTCTAGGTGATTTAATTGAGTCGTTTACAGGGCTATCTCATAAGAATACTTGGAAGGGATTGGATAAGGCTATGGTCGGTGCTGAGGCAGTTAAACTTGTTGTAAAGATACTACACGATAACTTTTTATCAAGAATTAATAACCTTGGAGATGTTAAGGTAGTAGCTGGAAACCACGATAGAGTTACATCAGACAATAAGGAAGATGTTCAGGGTGGTGCAGCCAACTTAGTCTGCTGGGGATTGGAGCTTATAGGATATAGAATTGAGTTTAATCCATTAGTTATCACTCACGTAGTAGATGGTATATGTCACATACTAACTCACGGACACCACAACATAAGCAAGAAGTCAACCAAGCAGTTATGTTGGGATTATGGAGTTCAAGGTATGTATAACCTAATATGTGAGGGACACCTTCATAGTATTATACAAAAATTAAATGTTAACCAACGTGATAGTTATCAGACTATTAAGGATGACGCAGTGGACCACAGACGTATAAACTGTCCATCGTTCTTTACTGGGAACTTTTTCAGCGAGAGCCTTGGGTACACATCAGAGAGTGGATTTATAATAACCGAGAATAACGGAAAGGGAGTACCTAACGTTTTCTATTACGCAATATAAGATATGTTTATAGACGAATACATCAGAGATATAGTGGTGAAAGATCCACAAGTATTAGAGTTTCCAAAGTTAACTGAGGACTCAATAGTAAATAATGTCATAGAAAGCTTTATAGAGCGTTCTAACGTAGGATTTACTAAGTATGGCACTAACTTAGACAGAAAGGATTTAAGCTTCTTAGAATGGATTTCCCACGCCCAACAAGAAGCTATGGATTTTGTTCTTTATCTAGAAAAACTAAAACAGGAATACAATGAGTAGAAAAGTCCAAACAATAACACCGATGCAGAGGATAAAGATAGTGATGAAGTATCTAGGACTTAGGGGTGCGAACAAGGAATCTGTAAACAACGTATACAGAAATATTTTAAAGGATAAATTTAAGGGAGCTAATTAGCTCCCTTAATAAATTTAAGATATTGTTTCTTAGTCATATCTCGTGGCATGACTTCTTGAATACCTTTATACTTTCTTATTTTATACTGACCTTCTATTACTGATCTATACATTTGCTTAGCATCTTGTTTATCTAATGCTCCAGACTGTACAGCCTCTCTTAATTGTTTTATAAATTTAGAAGATTCATCTTCTTTTAATTGATCTATAGAACTTCTTTCAAAAGTCTCATATATATATTGTAACTTTTGTTTTTCTGGCTTACTTCCAAAGAATGCTTTTACAAAAGGTAATCTTCTTAAAGAAAATTCATCCTTATCTTCCATTCCTTTTCCTTGTATAGACTCAATTACTTCTTTAGCTGCTATCTTACCAGTATATCCAACATCAGATATAAATTTACCTGTACCTCCTCCAAGCGCATCGTAGTAGTGATCTAATATTTCTGGGCTAATATCTATATATCCTTTCTCCATAGCGCTTCCACCAGTCCACTCGTTTAATTTTTTAGCGGTCCACAAAGAACCTGGTCTAACTGATTCAAAATACAAGTCGCTTTCTTTTTTCTTAGTTCCAAACTTTGGTTGTTCTGGTTTTATTGGTGCTCCAAAAAAGTTTTTATTCTCAGCATTTTGAACAAATGGATCAAAAGCAGTTGGAGATATAGCCTGTGATAACGTAGGTCCTTGAAGTGGAGATATCTGATTATATATAGTCATAAACATTTTTGACGTTGCCTCAGTGGCATCTTTTCTTCCTGTGGCTACATCATATATTAAATTACCTGCATACTTAAATACGTTTAATCCATAAGCCATTGGAAGAAGTAATGGCTCTTGTTTAGAATCTTTAGGATTAACCAATACAAAGTTTCTTTCTTTTATTCCATCATCTATCTTTTCATCGTCATCGTCATCTCCTCCTAAATGAGAATTAAGTGCTGCCTCTAAAATACCATAAGCAAACATACCTCCAGCTATTGTTCTAGCTGTTTTGGATTTAGATAATGAAGTAGCCATTCTAACTGTACCACTAAGCCCAGCAGTAGCAAATAAATATAGACTATCCATTAATCCTCCCCACGTACCTTTATTTTCAAAATTTACTGTTATATTTTTAGCCGCTCTTGCTGCTTCTTCAACAGAAACTCCAGCATCTTTTAATGCCTTAAATGTACTAAGTCTTATTGATTGCTCTACTACAGACTGAGCAAGCATAAGTGTATTACCTAACTTATTTAAAGTTGCAGTATACATCTTCTCTCCTTTATTTATTTTCTCAATATCTTTTCTTAAGCTATCAACATACTCCTCAAGTGTTTCTTTTTGAAACCAAGATACTTTACCTCCACTGTCTCTATATTCCTTAGCTAAATTAGCCCATTCAGAATCATATTTACCTTTTGAGTCTTGGACAATACCTTGACCAGCAGCTTTTAAATTTTTAGGACTAGCTATCTTACCTGTAATGTTTTTTATATCCAAGTCTTTTATCTCTGACTGTATATTTATTAATGCAGACTGGTAATCTCTTAAGAAGTTAGTAATTAAAAAGTTAGGATTCATTAAAGTAGCAGTAGATCTTATCCAACTATTTACTATATAAAGACCTCTTATACCTCTTTGAATACCTTGGTTCTGAAGAGCGTCTCTCGTAGCCTTGTCTTTAACTTCCACATAAACTGGCTTACCATCTAACTTTAACTCTACAGAATCATTAATTAGTTTTTGTGATGTGGTTGGTAACATATATTTTATATCACCATTAGAATCTAAAATAGTTGTGTACTTAGGTTTATGCACCTCAAATACTTCGTTATTTTTATCAAGCTCAGCAAGATTAATTAATGCTTGCGCAGCTTGGTTTCTTTCTCCTCTTGCTACTGTATTTTGATACTCAAACATAGAAGAGAATATAGGGTTGTATCTGTCTGTATATTTATATAAATCACTACCCTTAGCCTTGAATATATCTTTACCTTTAACACTTGCTCCTACTCCTGCTCCTCCAGTTCTTTTTGTCATAGCTTTTTCAACTACTTGAAGAGGAACATAGTTTTTATATTGAGTTTGTAATTTATCGTATAACCCTTGATCTATAAGACCATACTTTAATTTGTCATCAAGCGCAGGCTTAATTACATTTTCTCTAAACTCATTTGCGTATTTATCAAATAATTCTTTTTTGCCAGACTTCTCTACATTATCTATAATTTCTTGAGCTTGTTCGTTTGTCATACCACTACCAGCTTCTTTAAGCAACTTAACCTTTCCTTGTCCAGATATTAATTTCTTTAACTCATTCTCGTATCTTGTTTTTAACGATTGAGTTTCAGCATTCTTTATCTTTTCATTTAAAACGTCCACCTCTTTTTTAAAGTTTTCTTCTCTTTCAGTGGCGTTAGCTAAGTTTCTTTCTTCAGCGTGTAATGCATACATATATGTACCTAACTGGTCAATATCTACACCATCTTTTTTGGCTCTATTAGCCCAAGAATCTTTATTGCTTTTATCAAAAATTTCTTTTTGTTTATCCTCTATAATATTTATAGTCTTTCCAACTAACAGTTCAAACTTCAAGGCAACATTAGCTTCCTTAAGTATCTTTATACCTAAAGCTCCTTCCATTTGTTCTTGAACATCTTTGACTCTTATCATTTTATTTTGAAAAGCCTGTATAAATTTCTTAAGCCAGTTTTGATCTTTTAAATCTATTAATTTAGGGGCTTCTTCTGCTTGATTAATAGCCTGAGATGTCGAGTACTTACTAACAGAGTTATAATATATATCTTTCTTTTGTTCTTCAGTTAAGGAATTGAAATTTTCATCTTTAGACATTTCATTAAAGAAGTCGTCTATATTAGTTGCGCCTTTAGATATTACATCTAATCCTTTATTTTCTAATTCAATAGGTTTCTGTGTCGATTGATAATAATCAGCAAAGTCTTTTTCTATTGATTCTCTTTTACCTTCACCCAATAAATCAACTAAATCATTTATAGCTTCCTTAACAGCTTCAGCAAATTCAACACCTTTATCCATTAACTCACCTGTCTTTTCTATAGACTTAGCTAACGCTTCTTTCATAGTGTTGGCATCAATACCTTGAATACCTCCATCACCTAAATTAGCCTTAAGCCAATCAGGCAAAACTTCTGTCTGTCTTACTTTGTCAGCTAACTCTTTTGCTTTCTCTGCATATTTTTGTGTAGCCTCTTTTACTTCTATAGGTATTTCAGTTTTGACTTCCTGTAATTTCTTAGCGTCATCTACATAACTATCGCGATACTTCATAGCCTCGTCATAGTCTGTAAATGATTTATTTTCTATATTTAGTTTCCCTTCAGGATCATAAACCATAGCAACAACATCTGGAGTTCCTTGTTCCTTAGTCCATCCTTCAGGAGCGTACTCCTCATTAAATGGTAATCTAGATACCTCTCTGAATCCATTTCTTTCGTAAATCTTCATTAAGTTTGGAAGAGCAAAGTTATCTAACTTTATTCCTCCAGCCTTAACAGCCTCTTGAATTACCTTATCTCCAGTTTTTTCAGTAGAGTTTACATCAGCTTTAAATACTCCCTTTATATCTCCATCCTCTCCAACTACACCAAATCCAGCCTCAGTCTTTATTAATCTTCCTTCTTCAGCAGCTTTATTTAATTGAGTCTCATTAATAGTTCCATCCTCATTTTGAAATGGTCTATCAACTGACCAGAACATCTCTGGGTTTTCAGCCTTAACCTTTTCAATACTTTCAATATATTCATTAGCTAAACTTTTAGGAGCAACTATTTCTTTAACCTCAATAGGTTTAGTTTCTGCAACTATCTCAGCAGGAGTGTTCACACTCATCTCTTCTACAGTAGTTTTCCCACTTAGAATATTTACTCGCTCGTCTTCAACTAACTTGAACTGAGATTTTAAAGTGTTTAGTAAATTTTTCTTTGTATTTACATCAATAGTTTTATCTTCTACTATTTCAGAAGCTTTTGCTCTTAGTTCAGACTGCTCCTTCTCTATTTTTGCAATTTTACTCTTTCCAGCATCAGACATACTGTCTATAGAAGAAACAACTTTATTTACTATAGCTCCACTTTCAGCATTTAATCCAGCTATCTTATTTTTAGCAACAGACTTTACTTGCTCAGAAACATTTTTATCATCTATTAATTTATGAAGGCTTAATATTTGTTTTGAGTTATTATCTAACACATTAGTATACTCTGGAGATGTGAATGGTTTTATAATAGCTCCAGCTATATGAGGAGATGACTGAATCATTGATGTCATTAAGAATGTATCCTTCAATATTTCTTCTGAATTATCAAATATACCTACATTCTTTTTACCTAATATATACTTATCCATAGAATTTTGAGCTACATTCGTAAATAGCTCTCCAGACGCTTCTTTAAATTGATCCTTAGAATATTCTTTACCTGTTTTTAAGAAATTATTGAAGGTAGAATTAATTAACTCTCTTTTCAATACATCATCAGCATTTATAGCAGAAGTAGCTAAACCAGCCTTCTTTAATATACTAACGGTAGGTATTTCAGAAACAACCTCTGCACCGCCCCAAAGTAAAGGAATAGCCCACATTTGCAAATCATCATATTTAGCTGTTCCATTAAGAACTTCTTGCTTCATATCAAATCTTTTTTGTGCTGCACTTGTAGCTCCCATAACAGCAAGACCACCAGCGCCAGTAGATGCTGCGACAAGGTTAGGAACTTGAACAGCTAATACATCTGAAGACCAGTTAATAAAGTCATTAACATTGTTTACATCCTTTATATCTTTTCTAAATGTATCACTTAACCCATTAAGACTACCTACTGTTTCAGTAACTAATTCGTCCTTAGATTTCTTTAGTTTATTTATATACTCAGGATTATTTTCAGATTCAGGAAGTATAAAATCAGCAATCATATCTCCAGTAGTTACCAAGGCTTTTAAAGTTCCCTGAGTAACTCTACCAGATACGTTATATAGCATATCATAGTTTCTCTTTAACAGATCAACTTCTTCTTCAGCACTACCGTGTTTTCTGTCTAACCCATATATAGATTTGTCTAACTTTTTAATATAATCTGTGTTAGATTTTATTCTACTCTCTACGTTAGATATTTCGTTTGGATCTTGATTTACTTGTTTTAACTGGTCTAATCTGATATAGTCATTCTCTAATGAAGCTAAATAAGAATCTCTGACTTTTACTACTTTTTTAGTGTTATCATCAATAGTTTTAAGATCATCTACCTTATTAAATTGTAAGTTATATTTTACATCTTCAGGTACGGATTCTAAGTAGTTGTCAGTTTGAGAATTTCTAAGACTCTTAGCTTTGTTATCTATAGCTAATTGATAAGCCTTATAATTTACTTCTTCTTCTGTTAGTTTTGAATTCTTAGGATCTGATTTAACCTCTGATATTTCTTTTGCTATTGGATTTTTTTCTATCTGAACAGCGCTTATATCTTGAGGAGTTAAGTCTGCTAGTTTTCCTATATTAGAAATAACGTTATTATATGCAGTGGATAATCCAGACTTTATGATATTTAAAAATCCAGTATTATTAACTTCGGAATCTACTTCTTCTTTAGCCTTTGAAGTATAATTATTTAAGTCTCTTATGTTATTAAACTGATATGTAAAAATATCATCAACAGGTTTTTCGGCAGGAGTTTTCTTTTTAACATTTTTAAGACGCTCAAGTTCTTTTCTATTTCTTTCTTGCTCCTCTACATTAAACTTTTCACCAGGTTTTAGTGTTGTTTTCTTTTCTAAATATTTTATAGACTGGTTTACATCAATAGGTTGTGACGGAACAAGAACATCTTTTTTCTCTATTCCGTCTCCATACATTACTGACTTTGGTCTATTTTGATCTTCCTGAGTAGTAAATGGTTTAGTTGGACCACCTAAAGCAACCGAAGCCTGCGCTCTTGTTGGTGGCTCTGTATCCGAAGAAGTACTTTGTTGAGTAGTTCTCGTAGGAGATGCCCCAGCACGTTCTCTTGAAGTAGGTTCTGAAGACTCTTTTTTTTTTTGATCTGAGATATACATATCAATAATTTTTTTGATATCATTATCTGTAGCTCCTTGTTTCTTAGCTCCCTCTATTAAATTTCTTAATTGCTCGTCCATTTATTATTTTTTCTTTTTTTGGGAATTATAATATGCTTCTGCGTTAAATCCTCCAGTTTTGCCTTGAGTTATAGAAACATTTGATCTAAATGTGTTAGAGTAATATTCTTCAGCCTCTTGTAAGCTATTAAATAATTGTCCAGTTGATGGGTTAGGTATTTGTTTTACATACAAAGACACTATATCTCCATTCCTATCGCTTGTAATTTTATTTGTTTTAACGTTAATTTGTTTACCTGTAATATCATCTTTTTTAGTTTTACCAGGTATAACATTACCCCAAACATCTCTTTTTACTACATTTTTACTAGTCTCATCTCCAAATCCTTCACTAGATTCTTTACCGCTAATTGTATATCCTTGTAAAAATAAACTTCCTTTCTTTGTTACAGGATCTATTTCATAACCTATTTTCTGAACAACGTGTTCAATTCCTTTACCTCCAGAAAATGACACATTACGAACAGATTGTACAACTCCAGTAGTTTCTTTTTTACCAGTTTTATATTTTGTATTTATATTTTGTACATCACCTAATATTGGTGGGGGTGGTGTTTTCTTGTCTCCAGCAGGTGCTCTAGGCTCTCTAGGAGCGAATACTTCAGTTCCAGTTTCCTTAATTCCAGTCTGAGCAATAAGATATTCTTTAACTATATCTCTAGCTCTTTGTTGCATAATAGGATCTATTATAGGAATCATCTCCCCTGCGCCATTGTTTTTTAATCCAATATTAAACCCGAATGATTTGTTATTTTCTGTGATTTTATATCTTCCATCAGTATCAGTCAAGATACTAGCGTATCCCTTTTCATTCTTAGCTACAGCCTCTGTAACGTTATTTATGAAGTCTTTAAAATTAGGCATTTGAGATAAAGCCTCTATACTTTCTATCTTTCCGCTTCTAACTAATTCTACAAAGGGTTTTAGTTGCTCGGCATATCTATTAGTCTCAGCCAAAACATCTATTTTTTTATCGTCAAAGTTCTTAACCTCTACAAGTGTAGACATAGGAACCATCCCAAGAGGACCTTCTTTTACATTTCCCCTTTCATCTAACTCAGCTACATATAACCTTCCATCATTAGGATTATGTATTAATTTCTTATCTTTAAAATTCTGAAATCCACCCTTCCACTTCTGCATAAAGTCTGCATAAGCAGATGTTTTTCCTTCCTTAACATCGGTCAAATACTTGTCATAATCAGCACCATAAGTCTTTGTAAACTGATTTAATTGAGCTATACTAGCTGATGTGTTCTGATTAGCTATAGTAAAATTAGATCTTGATATTTGACCAGACTCTACCATCTTTTGTTGTTCAAATGCATTTCTTTTAATATCATAACCCGAATTCACTATAAGTGCATTAAGATTAGGATCGCTTGTTAGACTTACCTCATTAGCCTTTGTAAGTATATCGTTGGTAAGCTTCTTATCAGCCTCTCTATTTTCATAGCGTTGTTGTTCCTGTTTCTGAAGGTTCTCATTTACATTACCTATTACAGTACCCCAATCAAGCGTTGGAGCCGCACCTATTTCAGCTGGATTCTGATATTTATAGTAAGTTGGCATAGATTTTTATTGTTTTTGTTGACTCATAAATTGCATAAAAGCCTGTAACATTTTAGGATCCATTCCTTGCGCAGTCTGAGCTGCTGGTTTTGCAAAAGCAGTTCCTCCTAACAAGCCCTGTATTTTATCTTCTGGTGTAGATATTCCAGTACCATAAGTATTTATAGCACCTATTCCCTGAGTTATCATTCCTCCAACACCTTGAAGTGTTGCTTGTTGCTGAGCTATTTTAGCTTTTTCAGCAGCCATAGCGGCAATCTGAGCACCCTGAGCCTCATCAGCAGCAATTTTAGATAAGTCATCGGCTTGCTGAGTAGCAGCTCCTGCTTTCATAACGTCTAGGTTATATAATCTATCAGCTAAAGCCTCTCTAGTTTTAGCTTGTCCTTCAATAGTTGCTTCCTGAACTCCTTGAATACCACCAATTAAAGATCTTTGATCCTGAGCCAATGCATTTACCGCCTGTGCGTTAGCAGCAGTACCCTCTCTAAATTGTCTATCATAAGCCTCTGTAGGTACTCTTAAAGCCTCATAGAAGTTCTGTTGTTGTAGTCTCTTTTGCTCAATTAAAGCCTGATCAGCAGCTCTCTGTGCAGCTCTCTGAGCATCAGCAGCATTTTCTGCCTCAGACATAGACATAAGTGTTGAAACTGCCGTAAGACCTAATCCTATAAACGGCATAGCCGCAGTTAATCCTGATACAGCAGCTCCTGCTGCTCCTGCTGCTCCTGCTGCTCCAGTAGCAGCTGATCCTAATCCTTGAACAGAACCTATTATTGAAGATCCTAATCCTACTAATCCCTGAGGAGTTAGGGGGGTTATTGGTTGTACTTGTGGCATAATTCTATATATTTTACAAAGATAATAATTTTAAGGATAACTTTTGAATACGTTTGATTTTACTGAGAATAGCTCTACTCTATCTGTTGAGCCATACTCTAATTCGTACTGCATATAGTACCCACGCGCACCATATGACTCAGCAACGCTGTTCTTTATATACAAAATATAATTACCATCAACTGGTGTTGACAGTGTTATTGATGAGTTATCTACAGTAATAGATTTTAATGAAACATCAGTAACAGGACCTATAGGTTCTATAGAGCCTAAATTACTTATATAAGCTAAGTCACCAACACTAACAATTGTCCCTATATTAAATGTAAAGTTAAGAACTGTTTCAGCAGTCCCTGCATCTTCAACTAAATTAACAGATCCAACTCCCTGAGCTGAACGTAGCTTTAAGTTGTTATCACCAGATATATTACGAATATATGCGAACCAGTTCCCCTCTTTTTCTTCAAAGTAAGAGTAGTTTATATCCCCAGTAGAAAGATCAGTTAATACGCTACAGCTCCAAGGTCTATTACCGTAAGTAGCAATAGTCTTAAAGTTCTTAACCGTAAGTGGTTCATCATTAAATACAGATTTTACTTTTGATGGAGCAAAAGCTTTTGGTGAATTATTTGGAGGAATTACCTCATCAACCTTATTCCACCATTCCTGGTAGAATGTGTTTCTACTAGAATTTGTGTTGTGCTTATATAATTCTCCTCCCTTAAATGAATAGAACGCTCCATTCATACCAACCATCATCTCTGGATGGTATGAAAAGAATGATGTCCATCCCTCTACGTTTTTGTTATATGTTAGTGTATATTTCATAATTATAAAAATGAACAAGAACCATCTATATCTATAGCACCATCACTTGTTATTTGAACATAATATCCTGAAGAATCAGAAGGATTAGGGCTTATATTATAATGATAATTATATCCATTAAACGGAGTAACTCCGTCTAATTCATAAGCAACAGTTAATCCTATTAATTCTGTAGGAGAATTACTTGCTATTTTAAATGGAGTGTCAGGAATGTTAGTACAAGACTCTCCAGGTTCGAAAACATATAACCAATCATATAAGACAGGACATTCAATAGGATCAAGACCAGTTACAGAAATAACCTCAAGGGCATTTACAAATATATTATCTCCAAACCATATGTGATCTTCTGTTATAGTATCTCCGTTTTCGTTTATATATGTTACAACCCCTCCTAAAGGATGTTCAAAATCAGGATAATCATAAACTCCTGTATAACAGTATTTTACTGTCTCACATCCAGGACAAGGAACAGGATCTAAAAGAACTCCTGATAATAACTGTCTGTAGGTTCCATCAATCATATATAACCCATCCTCAGCTAATGTTGTCTGATTCTCATCTATCCATATGCCTGTAGCTGTGTCAAATGAGTCTGAATCTATAAAGTAAGAATCTGATACATCACAGTTGCAACATAATTTATAAGGATTATTTTCGTGATAACATAATGTTATTTCAGACATACTTCTATAATCCCAAACTAAATACAAGTAATCAGAACCTGCTAATGTCGCATTACTTATAACAGCTTGATACGTTCCAGTTATTGGAGTTATAGTTGTTAGTAAAGGTAATAATTCGCTTGGAGTGTACAATGTATTTGAAGTCAAATACTTAAATGTATTTAACGCTGGATTAAACGTAAACGTATCACCTGACATCTTTTCTGAAATAATTGTTATATCACTTCCATTAGCTGGTATCATACCCTCAGACAATCCTCCTGTCTGACTCTCGTATAACGAAACTCCGTCAGCTTGCATAGTTATAAAGTCTGTACTGAATGGACTGTTATAATCTCCTAGTGTCCACTTATATTTATTATGTATTGTATCATCCTCATTCCCTGGATTGTTATAAACAACTCTATAAACAGTTATATTATCTACAACCTCAACACAATTTGTATTTATAGAATACGATGAGTCTGTAGAATTTATTGTTATACTAACGTCTATAGGTAATACAGATGTCTTCTCAAAAGTAATCGTATAATCTCCAGCCTCATCAAGGACATTTCCATATACCTCTCTACCATCATACTCCATTGTAACATCAATTTCTCCTTCAAATAACGATAAGTTAACAGTTACATCACCTACACTATTACCTAGATTAACTTTAAAGTCATAAACTCCGTTAACATTTTGTTGAGATACTGTAGTTCCACATCCAAAAATATTTGGTTCAGTTGGCATAGCTGTCTCTGTAAGGTGAAGCACGTATTCGTCCATATAAGGATCATAACCACCAATCTTAAAATAGTTAGTTGAGTTCTTAAACTCATCTCTAAACCAGTATTTCATACCTAAGTCTGAAATAATGCTAAGGGCGTCTCCCTGAGCAGAACCTCCTCTTAAATTAAGTGCAACGTTTCTCTTAACATCTGTAAAGTAAACCTCACCACCTAAAACAGCAAAGCTCTCAGGGTTGTTGCTGATTCCATAATCCTCAGTTCTTGCAATCTGAGTACCTAGTACCTCTGGTATAGAAGCAATCTGCCCACCTCCTGCGGAATCAGATAACAAGTTCTTACCAGCAAGAACATAAGATATCTTGTCTTCTTGTAATATTAATACGTCTGTACGTCTTGCATACAATTTATTTATAGGTCCAAATGACTTCTCTAAATCCTTAAAATTTGCTAAGGATAAGTTGAATTCATTTAGTTTATTTATGTTTGTTTCTGCGTTATATATACCACTATATGTCATAGATGCATATCTGTTAGCAGCCTTATACTGCTCCTGAGCTACAGCTGTAACACGCTCACCTAAGTAAAAAGGATCTCCTGTAATCGAGTCATTTATTTTATATGATTCAACACCATTGCCAAAACTAAAGCAGTCAAAGAAGTTAAGGGTTACAATAGCAGGAAGTGTAGATGTTTGGTTTTGATCCATATCAGCATCACCACTCATATGGTAACCATTTACGATTGGGAAGCTATCGCTTCCCTCGTAGTATATCTCTCCATCAGCATCAAGAGCCTCTGTCTCAAAAACAAATAATCCTGTAGACTTCTGTATTGTTATTGTTCCTGAAGTATATGATCCTCTATAAGTAAAACCTGCACAAGAAGGAGTCCCTGATCTAGCTAAAAAAAACAAACCACCTGTTTTTACAGTTGGACTATCTGGATTTACAAACTGCTCAAAAAATTGAAACTTATTAACACCAGATTCTATAGGGAAATTAGGATAAATGATACCTAAAGCATATTCTTTTTTATAAACACCTTTAATTCTAGTATATAGATTAGAATTAAGAGTATCATCCCCTCCTCCTATATCACCTTTTTCAAAGTTAACACCCTCTCCTATACAAAAAAGGTAAAAGTCATCATAATCTTGACTAGCTACTACTGTTTTTTGAAATTTATACGTTCTACTACCACATTTAGAGCCTCTTGATCGTCTGCTCATATTTATATCAAACTTTATAAGGCTACCAGCTGGAATATTATGAGGTATAAACTTTTGATTATTTGAACTAATAGGATCCGTAGGTATAAAATCAGGATTATCATAACTTAAATTCCATCCTGTTGCTTGATAACTAGAAGTTGTTGAGTTAGTGTTTTTTATAGAAACAAATGAATCCTTTTCATATATAGCTTCAAAATTACTAGCCCTAACCTTCATATATGTACCACTTGGCTCATTTATTATGTTATCAGGAACTGTACCGCTAATAAAATTATTTGATTGAGCTTGTACGTCTAAAACATCTATCGTTGTTAAAACATTAAGGGCTCCATTAGAATCTCTCTTTACTATCAACCTTTCACCAACTCTTGCCTTGCTTATATTCTCTCCCTCTAATTTAAACCAACTAAAACCATTTTCATCAGGAAAAAATAAATTAGTATATATAGTTTCATATTTTGATCTTGAAGGTTTAACAACGAACTTATATCTTTCAGCAAATGAAGGTGCCTTATTTATTATTTTAGCAACTATATAATTTTTTTTATCAGAAGTAGACGATGGAAAAAACACTGTATTGTTATTACAAACAAGTGCTGTAGTACTTCTTAAATATTTATCTTGATAGACAATACCAACCTCGTAATCTCTGTTGCTATGTAAACTTTTTTTACTATTTAATTTAGATAAAACAGCCGTAGTTCCAGTATCAGATAAGTACTCATAAGCGTATAGCACTGGGTTTGGATCGTCAGTTCCTGAGAATTCTATCGCTGGTATCTGTATTTTTATAATGTTTAGCTCTAATGGAGATGATATTATTGTAAATCCTTGATTAATAGAATCTATACCTGTGCCAACTTTCTCCCATAATGGAGGCGCAGTCTGTATAGTAGTTAAAGAGCAATTAAATTTATCTGTTAATGAAACTCCTTCTGCACATTCATTAATAGGTTGATGAGCATATACTGCATCTATAAATAATTGATCATTAGCTAATGAGTAAGCGTTCGCATAGTCTTGAGTTATATTAAAATTAAACGTATAGTTAAACTCGTTTAATGGAGCATTTACTTCATAAGTTGGATCTCCAGAAAAGTCATTATGAAATAAGTTAAATTGTATTGATAGTACAGATTCTTTTTTAATGTCTAAACCTGTAAAGTTTAAACTTATAATAGAATCTTCTATAGTACGTGAACCACCTAAAGTATAGGTACCAGGGAAAGCTATTACTTCAATCTCTTTTTCTAAATTATCTTCAGTTTTTGCTAAAAGTGTATAATTTATAAAAGTATCTATGTCATAACCATCTACATAGTTTCCATATATAAGCCTATTACCCATAGTGGTCTGAGACTTAGCTGTTACAGGAACATTATCAAAAAGTCTTGTAAGTTCTGAACTTGGAAGTACTGTATATATTTTTTTATTATCGAACTGAATACTCTTAATTTGATTATCTCCCCATCCATTATCAACCTTATCAAACCTCTCAATTATATTAACTATGCTTGAGTCTGAAAGCTTAAAACAAATATCAACACCTACAACATTTTTCCCTCCTGTGTTAAATGATATATTATAACTATTAAACACATTTACCATAGATCCATTAGTGTATGTTGTATAGTCAACAAAAAAACTTTCAGGCTCAAATGCTATGTTACTGAACTGAGATAAAGCACTATACTCTCCATCTATATATTTATATCTATAAGAAAATGATATAAATCTTTCGCTCATATAGTTCTCATCTCCAGATATAGTAAAAGGAGATATTTCTGGAGCCTCTAAAGGTGGTGCAACAATTACAGATATATCATCCTCTGTAATATTATCTACTCCCATTGTAGGGTATGGATATGATCTGTTTACATTTATTTTTCTTGGAGGATTAAGATTATCCGTCCAGAATAAAAGACCATCAATTAAATCTATTCCATTTACTAAATACTGAGTATCAAAGTTTAATACTGTTGTTGATATTATATGGTAAATAAGTATGTTTGTTCTATCATTGTAAGACAGTACCATATCGACAATACCAGGATCTGTTACAAACCAGTATATTGTCTCGTGCTGACTATCATCATACGCTCCTATACATCTTGCATCAGGCGAAAGCGGACTGCCTTCATATAAAATAGATGCAAGCCTAGTATTACCTAATGAGTTCTCAATAGCTCCAACGCTATTATTTTCAGTAGATCCTATTCTTATATTTAACGCATCAATATATTCTCCATCTGGAAGAACTCTTTCGTCCAAGGACTTATTCATTCTACCCTTAAGGAACGTAGTATTTAAATCCATACTTATTTAATCCACTTGTCTTTACCCCTCATATTCATCAATAATCTTCCAGGGTGTATATTACTCAATCTTATTTTTGCGTTTCTTAGAAGGGCTGTTTTCTCTTTCTTAGCTCTTTCAATGACATATTGTTGAACACCGTACTTATTTGTAAGCACATTATATTTTATATAAGCATATAAAAATTCTTCAGCTAATTTGTTTACACTAACAGCAGAGTCATCTCCATTCTCCATACCATCAGTAACATACTCAAGTATACAAAGCTGACCAGCCATTCCTGATCCGAAGTTTATAACCCCAGATTTCTTGTCTATTCTATACGTAGGATTTACGTTTGCAGTCTCTGTATTTAATCCAAATCTTGCACCAACAGCGTAGTTAAAGTACCACTTACCGTCAAGGTTGTACCCCTCTAATCCATTAAACCTTCCATCACCTAAGTAGATGCTCTTGTTCTGCTTATGAATTCTATCGTAATCTAATATAGAGGTACCCTCAAGAACATTTCCTTCCTGATCAAATAATATTCTACAGCTATTATCTTGTAGGTAGGAGTTACTGTAGTTAGTTTGAATATTCTCAGTAAGAGGTCTTAAGACACCATCCTTATACAATGATATTCTAACATAGTTAACATAGTCTGGCGGAAGAACTAATTTAAGGTCATCACAGATACTAAGTTCTACTATTTTAATTTCCTTTAAGGCATCGTAGTTTAACTCCTGAATACCTCTCTTTGCGTGAAATAATATCTCGTACTTATCAACGTTATTAACTAACTTATTATTACCGACATACATCAGCATAAAATTGTTAACTACATCTTTTAGTGATAGGTATTGGTATGATCCCCAGTTCTCATTCTCTGGTGAATCACCAGCATTCTCATAGTATTGATAGCCAGTTAAGTATGCCATAATTATTGTTGTTGACTAAATGTCGGTTGTTCGTGTTGTTCTTGACCTAATGCGTAAGCAGTAACTTCTTGCTCTCTTATTGATATTCCAGCGTACTGTAATATCTTCATAACTAATTTATATTCATCCTCTAGTGGCAACTCAAAGTCTTGATAATCAATTTGTGACTGATCAAACATCGGCTCACCATTTCCAAGGGTTATATATGTCCACTTAGGATCTTTTGGAAATCTAAAATAAATTGCCTGAACTTGACCTAATGTATTAACAGTTTTAGGATATATTTTAATACTTTCACCTTCTAGTGTGTATGATGGATACATCTCAGAAGGCTGAGTTAAGTTTGAAGCATTTAGCATTGTTATTTTACCAACACTTACTTTATCTGCTTCTTTAACCTCTGGAGAAAATATTTTATAATTATCCCCTGATGCAAGAAATATATCCTTGCTTAATATCATTGATGTTGCAGATGTTACGCTAACTACCTTAGCTACTTCATCTGTATCTAAATTTGTAACAATATAATCTGTACCTATACCATTTGCAAAAAAATTAGCGGTAGAATCATTAAGTTCGTTTACTACCACAGATGTATTACTTCCTGATTTTATAAGTTTTAAATTACATAAAATTTTTAAAATATAGTAATAACTGTTTCCAACAGTATCAATAGTTGGGGCTGAAAATATATTTCCTCCAATATTAGATAAAAAATCTGTCGTTAAAAATGACTCAAGAGTCTCGGCTACAGGCTGCTTAATATCAGCGTAATCAGTACCTGACATACGAGCATTCTCCATATTTACAGTTTTATTGTATGAAGAGTAATACTCCTCGTACAACTCCATCTGTGCCTGCTTAGCATATAGATTGAAATCAGCAGGTGTGATATAGCCGTAGTTATTCTTATTTATAACAGATAGAACTGTATTTCTAACTGAGTTTATCATACTAAAAAACTTTTTACAAAGATAATAAAAAAAAGCACTCTGATTAGAGTGCCTTTAGTCTTAGTCTAAGTGACTTTCAAGGAGTCTTAGTGTCTCAATTCCATCATCTGATTTCAAATGAGAGGCAAGAATAAATAAATGATTCTCACCGTAAGGAACAGTTAACAGTTTTTTCTTGTTTGTTTCAAGGTTGAAAAAAACATCCCTTCCTTTATTTTTAAGTCTCAACACATCCTGGTCAAATAACTTAGCACAAGTGTTCTGTAATTGAAGCATTGGATCATTTAACATATCCATAAATTTACTAGGGTATGTTCTTGCATAAACAAGTACGTCTCTCTTTAATTCAGCTGTAGACATCTTATCTATCCTTCCTCCTAATACAACTCTAGCAACAGCCTCAAGCATATCAACCGAAAGGTCTCTTGCAGCTAACTGTGCATCCAATTCTGTAGTTAATTTTTCAAACTGTGCAGACGCATCTTTTTCAGTATTTACCTCTTCAAATATCATCCCATTCCCTGGGTGGTACTCTAAGAACTTCTGTAGAACTGGATTTGTTTTATGTACTGTTAGCGATCCATCAACAAATACAATAGGTTCTAAAATAGCAGAACCATCCTGTTCATCCTCAAAAGGTGATTTCTGGTTTCTTGCATATCTAAGTGGTCTGTTTTGTTTTCCGTCAAAGTGGTATAACGGACTTCTTGAAGTGTTCTTCGATGTCAACATATATGACAGCGGAGTGTTTCTTTTTTTTAATACGTAGATTTTATCTACTAATGCAGTTTCTTTGTTCATTTGATATAATTTAATTTGTTTAAAAAAAATAACAGGGAGAGTGTCTCATCTCCCTGTTAGGTATTTATTTATTACTAGCTATTAGCTTCGAATAAGAAGAAGTTATTAGCTCCTAGAGTACACAACGCTCTCTCTGATAAGAAGTGTACTTCCATAGCATCTAAGCTAGAGTTAGAAGCACCACCAGCAGAACCAGTAATCCAAGTCTTGTAACGTCTGTCTTCTGTTTCAGAAGCTCTATAACGAACGTGTAAGAATGGACGCTTAGCATTTTTACCTAATACTTGGTCATAAACAGTTGTAGATCCAGCTGGAACTAACACTCCGTTAATAGCACCACCAACTACTCCACCACGTGTAGTAGCATCGTTTAAATATTTCCAGTCAGTTTTGTAGAAGTCGTAACCTCTTCTGAATCCTGTAAACCCTAAGTTCAAAGCCATATCTTTATCATTATCGAATAAACCGTAAGATGAACCACCAGCTCCGTAAGAGTTTTGTTGAGCTAACATATCATCGATATCGAAAGAGAACTGACGGTTAACGAATAATACATTCTCTTGGATAGCACCTTGTTTGTCAAGACGTTGGATGATAGTATCGAAGTCAGACAATGTAGTTGGATTACCTCCACCCCAAACGTTACCTCTTTGAGCAACTGAGTAGAATAAACCTTCAGAACCTTTGTTACCAACAGATCCAGTTGTAGCAGCAGCTCCTGAGTTAGTTTCAGCTGGTACAGCCTCGATCATAGCTAACTCTAAGTAATCCTCAAATCTCAAACGAGTTTCGTGCTCTGATTTGATGTACCATAAGAAACCTGTAGCTCCATTTTCAGAAGTAACCTCAACCCATCCGATTTGAGCCATATCTGAACCAGATACTGCATATTTATCTTTGATGATAATTGGGCTATTCTCTAAGAACAAGTCGTCAGCCTCTAAAGACTCTTCCATTCCTTCAGTTCCTTTTCTGAACTCTGAACCATAAACAAATGCAGTTACAACATCTGTAGCTGAAAATGTTTGACCTCCAGCTTCGTAGTAAGCTACATCAAACTCTCCAGCTGCATAATCAACAGCAGTGATAATTGCCTTGTTAGATTTAGAAGCCTCGTTGTTGTCTGATAAGAAAACTGTTTGACCAACTCTAAATGCAATTCCACCGTTTCCTGGTACTAATGTATCATTCACAATAATTGTAGCAGTGTCTGAACCAGCTGCAAAACCTGTTGCAACACAGTTTACATATTTAGTGTGTAAACGACCTTGTTCTGCCCATTTTATAAGGTCAGATGTAGACGGCATCTCAGCTCCAACTGCTCTTAAGAAAGATGCAACTGAACGGTTACCGTATCTTTCAAACTCTTTCTCGTAAGTATCTGGAAGATACTGATTCAAGAAGTCAAAGTTTGTGATGTAATTTGATGCTAAGGTTTTCTTCTCAGCTGAAGGCTGCAAATCATAGCCTGGTGTAGATAATACTCCCATTTTGTTTTAATTTTTTAAATGTTATTTTATACTTTTAAACTTAAGTCCTCGACCACCACCATCGTCTACACTTTTCACTTTAACTCCTGATGAGCTGATAGATTGAGGAGATGTTCTAATCTCCATATCTATATTCTTTGTTTGTTTGGCGGTATCTAATAACGCCTCAGCTTTGCCTTGTTCGTAAAAGAACTTTGCAAATTTTTCAGGATTCATAGCTACAGATAAGGATCTGTGATAACCTACAGCGTCTGAAATTAACCCATCCTTATCTAAAAACTTAGATACGTAATTTGTTAAATCAGATTGAGCCTTCTTTAAATCCGATGGATCACCAGGTAAAAACTTTAAATCTTTGTCACCAACATTGAAATCAAAACCTTTGAATTCTTGGTTGAAAATCTCTTCAGTTTTTTTCTGAAAATACTCAGACTTCTTGTAGCTCTCTTGCTGTGAAGTTTGTGTGTCTTGAACGTATTTCTTGTAAGCGCTATAGCCTTCCTTATCCTCATCTGAAACTGAGCTACCCCTTGACTCAAGTGGTAACTTGTACTGCTCCTTCTGATCTTCAAAAAACTTTTTAGCTTTGGCAAGCTCTTTCTTCTTGGCAATTTCTTTCTTCTTAATTTCTTTCTCTTCGTCAAATTCAGGATCATACCCAAATTTATCTTCGATCATATAATTAATATCCTCGTCATCCAAGTCTGACTCAGTAACTGAGTAGTACTCAGCTAAAAGCTTCTCTGGAGATAACTTATTGAAGTCTTTACTTAACCTCATAAAGTCATCAATACCTCTTCCAGTTTCTTTCTTATACTTTAAGAATGCTGATACATCTGAAGGTAATTCCTCATTAGTCTCTCTCTCCTTAAATAATTCATCAACAGAGTTGATGTCTTTATTGTATCTTCCTTTAATATAGGACAATACATCTTCATCCTTTATTTCTGGAGTTTCTTCAACTGCTGCTGGAGCTTCATCAACTACTTCAGGTGTTTCCACTTCAACAGCTGGAGTTTCCTGATTAAATTTCTCCTCGTGCTTGTCTAATAACTCTTGTTCAATTTCTTGAATAGAGCGTTCCTCCCCTGCGCCAATATCGCGCACTGTAAAATTTTCCATTTGATTTGATTTATTAAATTTATAGTTTTATGACAGAGTCAATAAATATTTTAATTTTGCTGCCTCACCCGAAAGTGTTTGAGCCATATTGCATATATCTGGGTATCTATTAGCGTCACCATAAACCTCAAGTTCATTAGCAAACATTAATACCTCATCTGTAAGCTCCATAGAATCTTGTCCTGACTTCATAGGATCAATACGCATACCCTTTATTCTCTTTCCAGTGTAACCCATTATCTTTTCAATAACTTCATCCTTGAAGTCTTGTAAGAAATCATAGAAAGCGCCTGTTGCCGTATGCTCTGCAAAACTTCTAGTCTCCCAGTGAATCATATGGAACTGCTCGTGAAACGTAGCTAATCTTCCTGCAATATCTTCTGTTGTCATATTTTTATTTATTAGTTATAAATTCTAATCTCAACTGTAAATGTAGTTGATGGAGTTCCAGTTTGTGTTCCATCCATATCAAAAACATTTAATATTATTGAATTATTTAATGCAATATTATATCTTTCTAAAGTACATACAAATGGAGTTCCACTATTATTTACTGTAGAGGTAATTAAATCTATTTTAGCAGCATTAATACCTGTAAAAAATCCAGTCTTTGTAATTAATATTTTACCATTTGAAGGATTAGTAATTACTGGAGATGTAAATCCTATTTCATCTGATAATACAGTAATTACAGAAGAAGTATCTATTTTTGCTCTCCAAACTTTGTAAGATTGCAAAGCTAAATTTCCTGAAGCATTAGGTAAGGTATATACGTGATCTCCTGTTACTGTTGAAGGTAAAACTATACTAGTAGAAGTTCCTCCTTTATTTAAATATATAGCATTTGATGATATTTCTACAGCTGTTGTAGGAGTTGCTATATTTGATACTAAAGCACTATTCCCACTTAATGTAGTTTTATTTGTTCCACCAGTAATTATATTACCTACATTTGCCACTTGCTGTAATGAAGCTCCAATAGCCTCAGCTTTCCAATAACCTCCTGATAGAGCGGTAAACTTATAATTTTCATTAGGTTTTACATCAACTTGAGATATGTTAGAAGAAATTCCAGTTATTGATATTTTAGCACTATCAATAGAGTCAGCTTTTATAGCAAAAGAATATGCGTTGTTATTTGCATAAACAATTATTTCTTTTCCTATTACTGTAGTAGTAGGTAAAATAACACCTCTACCAACTCCAGAGGTAGTAACTGTGTTTATATCAGCGGTTAAAACAGGGAAAGATACTGTAGCAGTTTTTGATCCTACTGTTGAATTACCAGGTAACTGACTAGTTAAAGCTACAGTCCCTGAAGCATCTGGTAAAGTTATTGTTCTAACTCCAGTTATAGTATTAGGATTTCGTAATTCAATACTACCAGAGCCCTCAGTAAATACTAGACTATTGTAATATAAATCAACACTACTTGAACCATAATTAACATTTATAAATCCAGGGAATATAGATGTAGTAAATGATCCATCTGTAACTGTATTACCTAAATCAACTGTTTGTTGTAGTGTTTGAGTCGCTCCAGCACCTTGAGGTCCTGTAGGTCCTTGAACTCCTTGAATACCTTGCGCACCCTGAGAAGCTAATAAAGCCCAATGAGTTGTGTCAACATCAGGATTAGTTGTTCCTGAAGTTGCTAGTATACAAAACCAAGAGGCTCCGTCATATCCTACAGCATCATCAGCAACATAAGAAGTACCTGATACCCAAGCACCTTGCCAATTTAAACCTGCTGGTCCAACTGGTCCTAAAGGTCCTGCTGGTCCTTGAACTCCTTGAGGTCCTGTTGCTCCAGGTCCAATGAAGTTAGCTATATCTTGTGCTGTAAATGGTTGAGTCTCTGCGTTTATTACAGCAGACTTTCTTTCTTTTAGGTTAACATTTTCTGATATACCTATAAATCTTGTTCCTGAGGTTAATGACATTGTTATTTTTTTTGCAAAGTTAGTAATTATTTTCTTATATTATCTTGGTTCAAACTCAGCTAAATCAAAACCGTCAAGGGAATCTTCTGTTGATTCAAAGTCTACAGGTGGTAAGTTGTTCTTACGCTGTTCAATTAACTTAGACTGTGTTGTTGCTTGTTTTAATATTCTGTTATCCTTAGCCTTCTCTTTCATCTCATCCTTAGATGTTATAGCCTGAGCCTCTACTCCCTTTAACTGCATATTCATCTGATACTCAATATTCATAAGTTCCATCTTAAGCTGTGCCTCAGACTTCATTTTCTCAATTTCGTATCCAATTTCTGCCTGCTTAATCTGCATCTTAGACTGTGTTTCTGCTTGAATTTGTTGTAACGCATTCTGAGCAGCCATCTGCTGAGACTGAGCATTAATTTGAGCTTGCATCTGCTGAGACTGCATAGCATTCTGCTGATCCTGCTCCTGCTTCTTACGTCTCTTAAGTTTAAGCAACTGGTTAGCTAACTTAATATTATTTATCTCTCTAATATCTATAGCATCCTCTAATGTGATAGCATCTCTTGAAAGTGCTACCTGAATGTTTTGTTCTAACTTAGCCTTCTCTTCCTCATCTGGAGACATCTCTATAAATATTCCAAAATCATATATATACATCTCCTTGATTTCTTCAAGAAGACTTACATTATACTTGCCAATCTGCATAGCGAATGTCTCTGCAAAATCAGAGTACTCTAATATATCTGCAACTCTATATGATATAGCCTCAGATAATTCCTTGGTTATACTTAAGCTTCCGTCTAATATATGTCTTGTTGCTGTGTTTGAATTTGCCGCAGCTAATTTCTGTAAACCAACCAATGAATTAGGATCTGGCATACTACCATCTCTTGCCTCATTCAGTCCTGTTACATCTCTAATCATACTTAGGTAGTGATTATAACTTCCTATAAGAGAAGCTATCTTACCTTGACCGCTATTAGAGTTAAGCTCCTGAATTGGAATCCTTGCATTATTAAATTCTCCATCCTGAGTATAACTTCTACCAATTACACTACCAGTTTGGAAGTATAGTCTAAGTGCATCCTCTGGATTATATGCCGCTCCATTTCCTAAGTCAACCTCGTTAAGACCATCGGCATCAATAAATACACCATCAGGTACAACCTTAGATATAACCTGCTGTAGTTTTAAGTGTGTAACCTGAATTAAATCAGCAAATGGTATCATACGTCTAACTAAAGACTCTATGTTACCTTTATACATCCTTGGTGCTGAAGCGATATAGTTTGGAAGAGCGTGTTGAGATGAAGACTTAGGTCTAACCATATTCTTAGATAGCTCCCACTTCAACATAATATTAGTACCCATTACCATAATACCATCATACCATACGTCAATAGTCTTCTCGATTTTCTCGAATTTACCATCTTCCATCATCTCATCAGGAGGATTAAACGTGTCGTCCTTCTGAATTATTCTAACCCCACCTGTATCTAAAATCTTTTTCTTGTAAACAAACTTCTTAGTCGTCTTATAGTTTACATAAAGTAATGTAGCAGAATCTCTACTAAACAAACTGTTCTGATAGAACTGTGCATTATTGTAGTAGTTGTACCAAGACTGACTATATTTTGATATCTCCTCTAACTGCTCGTTAGTAAGTGTAGGATCAATCTTAAGTAACTCAGTTATCGCAACAGTTTTTATTTCTCCCCAGTAGAAACAATCTCTAAAGTGCGGATCCTCTGTATAACTATGTACTACGTTAGCAGGATCTACATAATCAATCTGAACTCCACTCCCTGGAAGAAATTGATGTTTAACCATTCCTTTACCAAGAACAGCTAAATCGTAATCAACTCTGCTTCTTATATCTGAGTATCTATTATCTTCTAGTATTGTATTAATAGCAGTCTCCTCAGCAATTTCTATAGCTGGCTTATAGTTTATCTGCATAAACAAGTTAAGCTCCTCTGAGTCTTGAGGTAATTTATCTGGATTTGTATCAAATGCATCAACGCCAAAGCTATCCTTTATCTGATTTAAGATATCCTTAGAAACCATATCAGTCTCTATCATATCCTGATACTTACTTCTTCTCTCCGCAGAAACTGCATCCTGAGCGTAAGCCTTAACTCTAAAAAGTCTGTCAGACATACCGTTAACAACGATATCGACAAACTTTGGTATAATTGGAATTGGTGTCCAATCTAAGTTTAAGTGAGATAAGTCACCATCTACTGATAACTCATTTTTATATTTAGCAACTGACTGTTCTCCCCTTGCGTACAACCTAAGACGATGAAATTCACCCCACTGATTATAGAATTTACAGGTGCCACTGTCTTTTTTCATCCACTCATATTGCACGCTCTGACAAATTTGAAGACCGTACTCGTATGTTGCTTTTTCTTTATCTGAAACAAATTGACTTGGGAAACTTGCAGGATTAATGTTAATGGTTACATCCTTCATTTACTTTATTATTTCGCTATATCTTCCGTTGTTATTATATCTTGCAAATTTAATACTTATTTTTGAATCTTTTTTAACTGCTTGAAACGTACTTCTTTGATTAGCCATAATAGCTAATCCAGAACTAATTGCAGCATCAAACTTAGTTCTATCATTTATATCAAACTTAGCCCAGTCCTCTAAAGTCTTTGTAAAGTACATTGAACCCATCTCATCTGGATCTCTATACGTAGCCTCCAAATCTAATCCTACGTACTTCTCTATATAAGATTCAATTCCAGACGCGTGTGCGTGCTTAACGTCTTCAGATGAGTTAGGAATACCTCCAAGCTCTTTCTCTGTCTTAGAAAGCTTGTGAGAAGGTTTATCAGGTCTGTTTAATGAAAATGCTCTATACCCTCTTGTCTTAAAGTGATATAATAACCTCTGCTTGTTATTCTCTATAAGAACTGGCATACCGTAAAACACACACGCCATAAGGACATCCTCAAAAAATATCTCTGCTGTCTGTGGTCTTGCTATATACTCCAAGAAGAATTCATTACTTGGTGCATTATCCATATTAAACTTAGTCAGTCCGTGAAGTGAACCCTTAGATCCTCCACCACCAACTGTTCCAGATATATCGTATGGATCACATCCAAATGCTCCGATGTGTTCATTACCAGGATGCTTGACTCCATTCCTTGTAATAACATTATTCATAAGTTGATTTGATGGAATCCAAGATACTAAGAACCTACCCCTTACGTCTGGTGTCCATACAACTGTGCTATCCTCCTTTCCATCCTTCCAGTGAAATGAACCTCTTGTGAGAACTCTATCTTTTATAAGTGAATCGTTATAATCTATCTGCTGATATATCTTAGTAAGATTAAATATAGATGCCTTGCTCTCATCTCTAAACGCGTGACTCTCTGTTCGTGGGAACTGACGATAGAACTCGTTAAGCGCGTCAGGATCATTTTTTAAAGAATCAACCTCATTCTCCCAGAAGTCAATAGCACCTATTTTTATAAGCCTACCGTCAACTCCTTCGACTGGTGTATCTGGTTTTCTAAATACTGGCATACCGTATCTATCAATATATCCCTCGAAGTTCCATTCCATAGGAATAAACAAAGCGTATAGTCCAGTCTTAGTCTGACCGTTAGCGTTTCTTGTTGTAATCTTAGAGTCTTCATATAATTTCTTAAAGTTTCCTCCTCCCTTCTCAAGCGCGTTTACAGTTGAACCCATAAGACATTTACCAATAATCTTACTACCTAAACGAAGACAGGTCTTACGAATCCTCCATCCGTTAAGTATATTGTTTGGTTTATCTAACTTTCCAGACTCGTCCTCCACTAAGAACTTTAACTTCTCACCGTCATAGGAGTTATCAGATGTATTACTCCAGTCAATAGACGTGTCCAATCCCTCAAGATTTGAGTTATCGCTCTCGTACATATTCTTCTTAGTAATCTTAGATGCTGGCACTCGATAGGCTAACTCAGTCTTTGGTTTATCCATACCGTCCATAATAGGTTTGAAGAAGAATGGGTAGTTGCTTGATATTGGAACAACCTTATCAGTAAACATAGCCTTGGCATCTCCTCCTGTCTTTGAACATATTCCAATCCTTGCATTCTTTGCGAGTGTTGCCACGTTAACTGATTCAGACGATGCCATAAATGAGAATCCAGAACGTCTAATCTTAAGGTAAGTCATTCCGAAACACCTGTCATCAGCTCTACAAGCCTCCCAAAAAATAAAGAAAATCCTATTAGCCTCACGAAAGTCAGGGTGACCTACGTCAATCTTGGTCCACTGTAAGTACATATAGTGACTTCCTGTAATATAAGTTGGAACTCCATTATTCATAAAGAACATCCCTTCCTCACGTCTTACAAATTCATTCTCTATGTAGTCAACCCACTTCGCCTTGAAGTCCTTCTGCATTGTGTGCCACTGGAATATAGACTTAATATTCTGAAGCTCCTTTGGATAATCTGCTGCCTCCCAGTACTGCTTCTCCTTCCTTTCGTCCCTTTTATGTACTTTATTTGGGACGAGAGGTAGTGCAATATTTAATCCGTTGATATTATATATCTCTCCAATGGTTCCATCCTTAGATATTATGACTATGTCATACTTCTCATTGTATCCGTACTCCCACGACTTCTTGTTATTTCCTCCAGTTAAAATACCTGTTGGAATTAAGTTGTGGACTACGTTACTTAGACCTTCCCTCTGCGAATCCTTTGATTGTAGGCTCTTTTGTTTTTGACTCCCCATTGAGCATATCTTTTTCTAATTCGATTCTATTTAAAATTTCAAAAGCATCAAATATTGCTAATTTTTTAGTTGCGGCAGCGTTCTTTAATTTTTCTGGTTCAGGATCATCATCGTCACCGTTTAATATTGGAGACATTGCTACTTTTATCAATTCATCTACAGCTATTTTGCCAGCATTTATTATTTCTTGCCTAGTTGTTGTTGCTATGTCCATGTTATATATATATAAAATTACCTCTATTTGGTCTTGAACCATTCAACCAACCGCATAAATTACTATAATTTATAGAATGTGCTTCAGCAGCGTCTTTTATACAATTAAACACCTCATTTGTTTCTGTATTTAAAACTTTTTTAGCTAAAAAGTGATTCTCTCTACTTCTTTCTTTCGACCATTTAACCCTTAATTCTTCAGTATGAGTTTTACCATACATACCATGTTTTTTACCAGTTATAGCTAATGCTCTTTTCTTTTTTGTTTCTTCTGAATGAATCTGACCTAATACTCCATCTCCACCATTTGTCATATTAACTAATGTACCATTATTTAAATCTTTTCTTCCGTATAACTTTATAAATTCTACTTCTTTTTCTTTAGCTTGTTCCCAAGATAAATTATCAAATAATATTTCTATTTCATATTTAGTTTTATCAGCTATTTTATTCCAAAATAAAGATCTTCTACTTCCTGATTCATAAGGTCTATTTTTAAGTTTAGAAATTCCAATATAGAATACTTCGTTCTTATCTAATCTTATATGTCTATAAAGTATGCAGTTGTTTTCTTCCGTTAATTCCATTTGATTGTAATGTTTTTAGTGAACATCCTGTATAATTTCTCATTATCAATAGTAAACTCGTATTCGCTATCTGGTTCAAAAGATACCTCATCACCTTCATTTACTCCTAAATCTCTTAGCTCTTTATTAGAGTACTTAACGATTCCTATAAGTGGCTCGTATACTCCACCCTTGCTTATGTATGATTCACGAGTTTTTACTGGTTTTACAAAACAATACTTTGAATGAGTCTTCCACTCTCCTTTATGGTTATACATAAAGTACTGGTCCTCATCAACAAAGAATAGGTCATCCTTCAAGAAGCTAGTTCCGCTTCTCTCCTGACCTTTCATATCATAATAAATCTTAAATGTATTGTGGTGAACAACAAGTATGTCACCGACACAGATGTCGCCAACATAATTGCTTGGAACAGATATAACCTCAGCAAATCTATTCGTTGCTGTATGATCTTCTTGAGATACGCTTGTTATAAAGTTGATATCACCTATCTTCTTTATATTGTCATACCTCCTACCATTTGTAGGTTTAACGACAAAATAAAATGGAGATTTCATTAGAAGTCAATATTATTCTCTGTAGATATAGGCATACCTTCAAAGTTCTTCCATTTTTTAACTTCGTCATCCTTTTCGATCCAGATTTCGTAATCTCCAGTGATATCGTTCTTACCTATGTGATGTATTCTGTGACTTCCGCTAAGAACTTCCTGACCTACAATATAGTGCATAGCACCATTCTTATAGTCTGCGCCAACAGATATTTTTCGTATAACCTCCATTTGATTTAATTTTAATTTATTAAGAATGAACTATCTTTAATAAGTCATCTGTTCTGTATACATCACCATTAACTAATCCACCAGTTATAGCATCTGCATTATCTTCGTAAGATGGTATATCTATAAGGTTTGGCATAGTTAACGCTAACGTAATAATAGACGATATACTAAAATTCTTAGTCTCATCTGAATTGTTTACGTCAGTTCCAATTAATATATCATCCTCTGTAGGATTTGAAAGTGTAGGGTATAGACTAATCTTTGTCATCTGTTATTTCTCCTGTTTCTAAGTTTACTTTTACGTTACCGTATTTTTCTAATAAGTCAGCCTCTACTATTTTAAACTCAGATGACAACTTATCCATATCATTAAAAACTAAATTTTTTTGAGTTTGAATGTTACGATTTGCAATTTCTAAGTCTGATAATTTAGCTCTAAGTTCTATAAAGCTTTTGTTTAATTCTTGTAGAGTTTCTAACTCTTGTTTTTCTATTGTTTTCATTTTATTAAATTTTTTACAAAGATATAAAATTATATTAGATATTATAAGAAGCTATTTGCCCACCTGTTGTTGCTACTGTTGCTGCATTTTGTAATCTATCTCCAATACTATCAGCAGTAAATCCACTTGCAATTAAATAGTTCCAAAATTGGGCAGGTGTCATTAATAATGTACCCACTGTAGCATCTGTTCCAACACCTTGCAATACATTAGATGGAGATGGTACAATTAATGTTCCTGTAAGTTCACCTGATGCACCATAAGTAGTTCCAAATCTTACATTATTTGTAGATGGATTACCTAAAGCAACACCTGCTGCATATAATATTCTATTAGGTCCTGCACTAGTTTGAAATGTCCAACTTGATGTATTTGTGTCAATAGTTATTCTTGGTGCTACAATAGCCATTAAACCATTTGCATTTACAACATTACCACTAACCTTTACAAGTGTACCTGTTGCTGCTCCTGTAGTATAAGCAAATGATGCTAATATTGCAGGTTGTGTTGAACTAGCTGTAGTTATTCCTGTAACTGATATTGTTGCAGCACCTGTAATACTAAATAATGAAGGAACAGAAGTTCCTCCTGTTATATTACCTATTATATTAATAGTAGAACCTGCAGTATAAATAGCAAGATTTGCAGAAGCTAACACGTTACCTGTAATATTTAATGTTGATGCAACACTTGCATATATTGTTGCTGATGTACTTACAGTTATAAGGCCTCCTCCTGATGTAATATCTCCTGTAACATTTACAGTTGCATTAGCATCTATCCTTAAAGCATTTGCAATACCAGCTACTGATGTTAATGTACTAGATAGATTACCAATTACATTTAAAGTTCCTGCAGCTGTTACATATAATATTTGTTTTAAAGCTGCTCCATTATCAACTGTATAATTTCCTGTACAAGTTAATGTTCCTGTTCCTGATAGTCTTATAGCATTATAGTTTGTAGTATTTGTAAGTGTTAAGACACTACCATTAAATATTGCAGTATTTGGACTAGCTAAGTTCATTTCTAAAACAGGAGTAGCAGCACCTGCATAAATAGCAGGAGAAGCAGTACACGTTAAATTACCACCATTTGCATATATAAATTGTCCACCTACAGTACTCCCTAATACAGTACCTGTAGATTCTGTCATTTCAAATTCTACAATAGCAGGTGCTTGTCCTGCTGTAGCAACTGCAATTATATTTATTCTATAATATGTATAAGATGTTGTATTAGCTAAAATACCACTTGTGTAAGCAGTACCTGGACCACCTGTAACAGTTTCTAATGTTGTATATATTATACCATCATTTGAACCTTGAAAAGTCCAAGATGTTGGCAAACCTGTAGATCCCAATTTTGTAGCATATCTTTTTATAACCTTCCCACTTGGAAATTGATAACCTAATATACCTGTATTAGCTGTATTTGATTGCCAAAATGTAGTAGTGAGACCATCTTGATTAAAAGCTTGCCAAGGAGCACCAGCACTTGTAGAACTTGCAAAAGCTACACCACTAGGAGTAACATTAGATGTCATTGCAGGTGTTGCAATATTAGGAACTAAAACAGGAGGAGTTGTATTTCTTATAGATTGATTAGTATATGTACCATTAATAGTTACAGTAAAACCATTTGCATAAACATCATCAGCACTTGTTGGAACAGCTCCATTATCCCAAATTGCTGTATTACTATAATTACCTGTTGCTATTGCAAATCTTGTAGCCATAATTAAAGATTTTTGTCGTTAATAAAAGTCTGCAATGCGCCCATAATAGATATTGCTGCTTGAATAGCATCTGCGTCTCCGCTATCAAAAACATCCATATAAGTTATGGGAATAGAATTGTCAGGTAAACTTACTGAACTTCCATCTTCTAATAATCTATAAGGTGTTAAACGCATAGCTACACTTGCTCCTATATCTGTTGGTTTAACTAATGGAGAGATTGCTAAATTAATCATATAGTATGGATAAACATTTCCATCTACTTCAATCGGATTTGTACTTGTAATTGGCATAATTTTTATGTATATGTTGCTGATTCTCTATTTGTCCAAGCTACGTTTGTAGCAGTTGCAGTAGTAACTGAACCGCTTGCAGCTATTGTTAATCTTGTTATAGTCCATACTGCTGAACTTTCACTAACTCCAGTTCCTAAAGCCACTCCGCAATAGTTAATATTATTGTTACTGGAGTTGTTTGCATTTCTTCTTGTAGAAGCACTCATATACTGAGGTATATTTAACGCTCCTGTACCTGAATTATATGTTGCAGGTCCACTTGATCCTGTAGTAGTTAAAGAAGTCATTCCTGTTCCTGCCATTATACCACTCTGTTGTGTAATAGTTAATATAGTGGATTGAACGGCAGGGTGTGCAAATGGACTTGTTTGAGCAGTTTCTGATAATATTGACATATTAATATCTGTACTTGCCCAATATAATTCTATTATATCTCCTGCTATTAATTCTATAAGATAATTCCAAGCAGCCATCATATATGCAGGACTATTACCTTGTAATGATATAACACCTGAACTTGCAGTTACATCAGTTCCATTTCTTCTCAACCAAAAATTTACATAATCAACTCCTGAATCACTCTTATCCATTTGAGAAGAAAATTGCAAATTATAAATTCCTGTATTAGCAACAACAATCTGAGAAGTCATTGTTCCTGTATATGTAGCAGATGTTTTAAGTTGAGAAACTGACACTACATAAGTACCTATTCCCCCTGTACCACTTGTAAATGCAGATATAAAAGTTCCTGCTGTTATACTGCCACCTGTTAACACCATTCCTACTTTTAGTGTTCCTGATGTAACACCTGTAACAGTTAATATAGTTCCTGCCCCTGCTCCACCATTATTTATAGTGCCTGTAAAAACAGCAGTTTGTGTTTGTAAAGAGAATCCATTAGCTAAATCTGTAGTATTAAATTTTACAGCTCTTGGTATATTTGCTGTAGGATTATCTTGTGTTGTACTATCTGATATTGCTAAATAATACCCTGTTGGTGTAGCAGCAGTATTAGTTCCCCATTTTAATCCTGTTGATGTTGTACTATCTGCTATTAATATTTGTGTATCAAGTCCTACGGGTAGTCTTGTATTTGTTGAATTAAATGTATATAAATCACCTTTAGTGGTAAGAGGAGATGTGCTTGTAGAAGAAAGTGTTCCTCCTGATAAAGTAAGTCCACTACCAATAGTTATTTCCTCCATAACTCCTGTGCCTGCAGAACTTCTACCAATAAGTTTATTAGTAGACATTGATGTAGATATTGTAGGTGTATTTCCTCCTGATGAGGTTATAGGACCTGTTGCTCCTACTGAAGTAACAGCTGAAGTTAAGTATGTATTAGTATCTAAAGCAAATGTTCCCGCAGCAGTCATTTTTACAAATGGTGTGCCTGTGGTCCATGTTGGATAGTTTAATGCTCCCCAAGTACCAACTGTTGGTATTGTTGGGAATGTAAATAAACTTCCATCTCCTCTGATATATTGTGAAACTAAACCAGCTCCTGTTACAGCTATATCACCACTTGATGTTATAGGACTATTTGTTACAGTAAATGCAGCAGGCATAGTTAATCCTACTGAAGTAACAGTGCCTGTTCCTACAGGTATAGTTATTTCTCCTGTTGTATCAGCAGAATTACCATTTACTGTCAAAGGTATTGTTCCTGAAGCATCAGGTAATTGAATTGTTCTTATTGCTGTTCTAACTAAATCCGACTTTAATCTAGCATATACATCCCCTGCTACAGTCCCATACGTTTTTAAAGTTAATCCTAATGAATTTAATCTAGTAAATTTAGTTTCACCAGTTTCTAAATTGTTTAAAGAAGTTTGAAAAGAACCAGCGCCAACGCGACTACTACTAGAAGATGTGGTATTTTGCGTATCAAGAAGAATGTATCCTGAGTTTAAAATAAGAAAATCATTGTAAATTGAAGGACCAAGAAGAATTTCATTAAGAGAAGTATTACCTTCTGTTAATACTTGGTCAAGTGTTGGTGTTGTAGGAATATCATCTGTTGTAGCTATAGTATAACTGCCAGTTGGTTTATCAGGGAATTCTAAAACAATACCTACGTTTGTTGCATTTGTATTCTTTAAATAACTCTCTACAGTTCCATTGTTTAACCCTAAATAACCTGAACTATCTAAGTATGCGTATGTTCCTGCTGTATAATTTTGAGTTCCTACGGCAGTTGGCAATACTTGACTAAAATCACCTAATAATGATCCTACAGTAATTGTGTTTGTAGTTATAGATCCTTCATCCGTTACTTCCTGTAGGTTCAGAGTTCCACCTCTCACTATAGTCGACCAGTTGTACGATGTTCCGTTTAAGCTAATTGTATCAAGGTCAATAGTTAAATTATGTGACGCGTTACCGTTATCAACTAATCTTATAGTTGGATACAGGTTATCATTTAAGTATAACGTTCTATTATTTGTAAAGTTTGTAGATTGTATTGATGCAACACCTATTCCTCCAAAATTTGAAATTCCATTCCCAGCGTTAACAACACTTTGAAGTGTTGGAGTTACGGAATCTTGTGCCTTATCTACCAAACTAATTAAGTAGTCTAAATCCTCATATATAAATCCGTTACCGTTTAAGAAATCAACTGTAACTACAAAGAAATTAGGATTAGGGATCCATCTATCTATTTCTGTTATTTTATAGTACCCAAATGTATTTATATTATTAGCCTTAGATAATAAAACCTTACTATCCACTAAGAAATCAAGGTAGTCAGTTACAGTATTTCCCTTGAGTGTATTCTTAGCTATAAGGAATGTTGTAATATCTGAAAAATTAACCTGTGGTCCTCGCTCAGTTTCAAATGAAATTGTACCCTGCTCTCTTGCTTCGCCTGGATTTAAGGTTTGGTACATATAACGTACAGATGTACCTATATCTATTACGTTATTTCCATTAAAATATTCGGCAAGGTTATTTGGAGTGAAGTTCTTAGTTATCAAATAATTTTGAGCATCAGATCCTATCCATTTATCATTACCAGTTATGTTAACATCAGTACTGTATTGACTTATTTTTGTCATTTAAAGTTTTATTTTAAAATATGCTCCGATACCGTACGTTATTGTTCCATCAAAATTAACTCCAACATTAGCCATATAGACTCTATCCTTTCTGTCTTTGTATAATAACCCTGGGGTTATCATCTGTAGGGTTCTCTCATCACCAAACAAGTTACCTCCTATATAAAGTTGTCGTCTAGGTTCTTGTGCTTTAATAATTGTAGTTGTCTTGGTAACAAGAGGTATTCTGTAATTCTTTATTATAGTTCTTTTGCCTAATTTGTTTTGAAAGACGGTGTCTATAACCGTAATATTTCCAATGCTATCTAGTAATATTGTGTCTTTATATGTAGTCTGTCTGTTATATTCTTTATTACAAGTATCTATACTTGTAAATATAGGCTCCTTAAACGGTATATATTTTGTATTTGTAACCGTTACATTCTTAGTAACTGTGTCGTGTGTTTCTTTATAAATCGTATCAGTTTTAGTATAAATAGTCTCCTTATTATCAATATTACTGCAACTACGCATTAAGATTATAACAATTACTAAAACAACTATGACAATATATGGTATTCTATTCATTATTCTTTAATTTGCCAGTGCATAGCATCATATCCTTTTACCTTTCCTAAATTTTCAAAACCGTGTTTTTCAAATATTTCGTGAAGCTTTGCATATTCTGGTTTTGCAAATTGAGATTTAGAATAAGGTGTTTTCAACTGATTCCTTTCAGGATCCAAGTCTATGGCTATACCCCAACTGTGTCTTGAGTAGTCAGAGCCTCCTCTCATAGCTCTGAAATTAAAACAACCTCCAAATAAATCAATTCCCAACTCCTTTATTTTTTCTAAACCGTAGTGTTTTAGTATATCTTCAAAAACAGCAATAAAATCTTCAGCAACCAGTTTATGACAACGCATTTTATTTATGGTAGTCTTTTTATCCCAAGCTAAACGCATAGGATAAGGTAATTTTATAGTAGTTAGATAACCTCCTTGCTGAGTAGGTTTTCCATATTTTGATATAATTTGATTAGTGTTTAACATAATTCATTTTAAAGAGAATAACTTAAATATCAAGGTTATTAATGCGCCAAATATAACAATAAACGCTGCCTTAAACTGGTTAACATATACAGAAACTTCTCCCTTAAATAATTCAAGATTATCCACCCTTTCTTCTATATCATTAATTTGTTTAACCATACCTCTGTTGCCATTTAAACTATTTCCAGTTAGAGCATTCTGTATGTTTAATAAAAGAGTAGTTTTATCTATATCACTATCTTTCAATATTTTTAAGTGCTGCTCAATCCTGTCTAGTCTCTCAGAAGTTTCCTTATCCATTATTCTTTGATTTATTATATGCAACAACTGAATCTAATATAGTCTGACTTCCAAGGTATGCAACCGCTATCATTGTCCAATCTGAAGACTCAAGATCAGCAAACCAAAGTAATAAAGTGGCTGTAATAAACACAAATAATTTCCTGCTTATCCACTTGTTAATCAGAGTATCTAGATTCTTTCTGCTCATTTTACCAGAGTGCTATTATGGATGTTAATTCAGTACCTGTATCAAATACTTTTAACACGTTAACAGGAAGAATAATACTAGAATTTGAATCTCCGCAACTCTTAAATTTAATAACATCCCCTCCAACTGTTAAAACAGTTAGATCATTTGGTGCCTGTGCTGGAATATAGATAGCACACCCCTGGTTGTTGTCTGAGTTGTAGATGGCGTAGTTTGGCGATCCTGAAGGGAATATAATTTCATCAAGCAATAATATATTTGATGACTCAAATCCTATAACATTTGCTATAGTATTATCTGTTGTATTAACAACAATAGCTCCCAACAAGTTTGTTGTGAAATTAGCCTCGTCAACAACTAATTTGGCTACATCACCTGTTCCGCTAACCTCTCCAGTCATCCCAAGTCCAGCTGGGTTAGGAATATTTACTGTATCGCTTGGAATTACATTTATAGCTCTTCCGTAATGTGTTTTTAAAAACTTCATTTTTTATATAGTATTTTGTTAATTTTTAGTTCAGGGTTGTTTAATTTTTCTTTTCTAGCACCACAACTACAAGGTTTTCTTGTTATTTTTGAGGCTTTATCAACTAGTGATTTCACACCAGTTAATTTGGTAATTTTTTCAATATCGTCTCCTAACATAATTTCTTGTTTTTAGTTATCTTGCCAACGTTACCCTTTAGGTATTTCATCTTGCCATCAAGTGAAGCCTTTGACTCATACTGCTTTGCTCTCGCTATTATTTTTTTCATTAGTACTTTCCTTGTCTGTTTTTAGGGTTAGATGTTGTGTTTCCTCCCTTGCCTCCCCATAGGTCTTTACAAGCCCAGTGTCTAGCCGTTAATTTACTGTCAGCAGTGTCGCACTTATGTCTAGCCTTGAAAGATTTACGTGCGGCATCTGAATAATTATTTCCGTATCCTACTGCTCCGTAGTGAATTAGTTTCTCTTGCCCATTCTCACAAGCCTTAACCATTCTCTTCTTTCCTGCTCTGTCACTCTTTTGAGGAGTGTTGCACTTCATCTTACTTTTGTCTGCCATTTCCTCTAGCTCTTCTATCACCTGGCATCGCAGTCTTTGAACCACGATTAACAGATGCCTTCTGTAATTTTATTCCTCCCTTTGTATGCGCCACGTCCATACCATCTCCGTTTCCATAAGTACCACGCTTGCGGTTCTCAGCATTGAGCTCAACACGCTTCTTAACTTCACGTGTCTGCTTGTTATACTCGCTCTGATACTCAAGACGCTTCTTACGTGCCTCTGGGTTTGAGGCGTAATACTTGGCTGTTCGACCTGGCATTATTATTTTTTCTTTTTAGCCATCATCATCTTTTCCTTCATCTGCATTTTCTTTCCTTCACCTTTTTCGTGTTTCATCATTGCAGATTTAGACGCATACTTTTCTCCAGTTCCTTTTTCTACTACTACTTTCTTTGTTACTTTTGCTTTCATTATTTTTTCTTTTTAGTTTTTCCTGCCTTGCTTAATGCAATAGCTATTGCTTGTTTTGGTTTCATTGACGGGTGTTTTTTCAACTCCATCTTTATATTTGAACTTATTACTTTTGATGAGCTTCCTGATTTTAACGGCATAATATTAAATGTTTTATCTTTGCAAAGATAATAATTAAATTAAAATGAAATTAAGAAAGAAAATAATCACAAAGAACTACCAACGTGTTGAGCCTAAGCACGACTGGCTTAAGTATTGGAGGGTTGTAAGGTACTGGGTTACACAGTCTTACGATCTATCTTATCCAGAATTAGAGATGCTACTATTTTTATACTCAGAGGACTTATTCTCAGAACACGATTTTGAAAAGTACGAGAGGATTATGAGTTGGGATACAAAAAGATTTAATAAACTAGTTAATGATGATTGGATTAGACCTTGGAGAGAAAAGAGTGCTAAAGAGTGTGCTCTTTATTCACTATCTTTTAAAGGGAAACGACTTATAAACGCAGTCTATAAGAAGCTAAGTGGTGAGGAAGGTATAACAACACATTCAAGTAAGAACCCAATATTTAGAAAAGACGCTGGTTATATTGCGCGTGGATATCGCAAGATGATACTTGAGATGAATGATGCAATACAGAAGGCTAAGCAGTATTAAATAAAAAACCACCCCTGTACACGAGGTGGTTTTGTTGTAAATAGTTTTGGCTTTCTATTATACCGAAATAAGAATTTGACTGTTACGCTTCATTAATAGCCGAGAGGCGTTCAAATTACAGTTGCTGCAAATATACAAATTAAATCACAACAATTACATCTCTCTCCATTATGACTGTATAGGTTTTCTCACCTATCATCATACTGTAGCCAGCGTTCTTGTCATAGTAGACAATGTCTCCGTCATTAATTGACTGCACATCTGTACCCTTTTTTACTATCTCCGCCTTCTTGTAACGCATCTTAGACGTGTCACTACCAGACATTATCAGACCGATGTCAGACTTTACCTGCTCATCGATCTGGCTTATAATTATGTACTTCCCTAGTGGCTTCATACTAATTTAATTTTAATAAATTTAAAATTATTTTTTAAAAGAAAATTTTTTTCCTAAAATCTCTAGTCTTTGACCTAATACTTGCAAATACTCACTCATTAGTCTTGATTGTTTATAGAGTAAATCTTTGTTTTGTCGGTCTAAATCAACAAATGGTTGTGTGCGCATAAAATCATTTAGTGCGTTTGTTTTTGTTGCTAACTCTTGTGCTTCAATTAGAAGTCTGTCATAAAATGAATTTTCCATATACTTATTTTTATTTATACTCTCTTGTTAATGTTATAATTGCATTAGTGCTTAATATTGTTGTGGCTACACTGACCGCGTTCTTCAGCGCGTTCTTCGTCACCTTCAGCGGATCTATGATCCCCATACCAAACATATCACCGTAGCACTCGTTCTTTACATCGTAACCCTGACCTGATCCATTTACACTTGACATTACCTCGTATCCATCTTTTCCAGCGTTGTCCATTATCTGAAGTAGTGGTGACTGTATTGACCACCCAACGATCTGCATCGCGGTATACTCATCGTTGCTTATATGCTCCATATTATCATCAGCGTATGCAATGATATCAGACGCAATGTTATACAAGGCAACGCCACCACCTGGAAGGATCCCCTCCTCTAGTGCTGACCTAACCGCACAGACCGCATCATCAACCCTATCATAACGCTCCTTCTGCTCCACATCTGATCCTCCTCCAACATATATCACTCCAACACCACCTGTAAGTGATGCTATTCGTTCTTTTAAGGCGTCTCTCTCGTTCTTTCTCGTTGAGTTGTTATGTTGTATCCACATCTGCTCTACGCGCTCTTTAATCGCCTCATTTGATGTTTCGCTTCTAACTAAGACTGTGCTATCTCTTCCGACAATTACACGCTCTGCCTTTCCTAAATGATCCATAGAAATTAAACTCAAGTCATCACCAGTCTGCTCACTAAAATACTTAGCCCCAACCGCAAGCGCAATATCCTGCATCAGCTCCTGCTGCTTGTATCCAAACTGTGGAGCCTGAATATTACAGAACTTAAGATTATTATGAGCAACATTCGCAGCCAGTGTATTAATTACATTGCTTGTACACGGTCCAATTATCAATAACTTCTTCTGCCCATTTATAATTGGCTTCAGAACGTTCTCAATCGAAAGTATATTATTTATCTCCTGGTCCGTCACCATAATGTAAACATCGTCCATTATGCACTCCTCCTTCTTCATATCGTTCACAAACAGTCTGCTCGTGTACCCTCTATCTATTTTGATCCCATTGGTGACCTCACTGTATGTTTTATCCGTCTGTGAGTTCTCAACCGTAACAATACCTTCCTTACCGACCTTGTTATACGCGTCAGCGATAATAGCCCCAAGCTCCTTGTCATTGTTAGCAGATATAGACGCAACGTCCTTAAGTGTCTTACCACTCACCTTCTTTGACATCTTCTCTAAGCTCTTAACCACACCATCAACAACAATGTTTACATTACGAAGAACCTCCGTTGGGTTGTTCTTACTAGTAATGAACTCGTTACCCCTTGTAACCATAGCCTCAGTAAGTACAATCGCAGTAGTCGTACCATCACCTGCGCTCGTTGCAGTTCTATCAGCCGCCTCCTTTAAGATTTTAACAGCTAAATTTTCTACTGGATCCTTAAGGTTTATTGATTTTGCAACAGTAACCCCATCCTTGGTTATGGTTATACCATTGGTGTGGTTCTGTGACTCAATTAAGACAGTCTTGCCTCGTGGTCCTAGTGTAGATTTTACAGCCCTACTTAACTTAGTAATTCCTTCTACTAATTTTTTTCTTCCTTCTTCTTCGAATACTAAATCATTCATAACTTAAAACATAAATTTAATTTGAATACATAAAAAATATAGGTTAACCTCTGAGTAGTGAAAATCTTCGTCCTCTTCGAACCAAGATATACCAAACAAAAAATAATGTGGTGTGATTGTAATTTCCATATAAAATAAATTAGATTATTATGGTGCAAATATAACATAAAATTATATACAGTATTTAGATTTAATTAAACTAAGTCTATGTCGAAAAACCGATTTACTTCTCCCTATTCTCTTATATATATATTTTTATATATATTTTATTTTTTTTATGTAAAAATAGGAAAAAAAACGTCAGTATAGCATTTTCTTTACTAACTAACTGATAATCAAATAATTAATCAATGTCGATAAGAAAAAAAAACGACATAAAATCGACATAGCTATAAAAAAACGTCGTAAGTCAATGGTGGCAAGGGATGAGCTAAAAAAAATCGTTAGAAATGTGTGTTATTTGGGTTATATATAGGTTTTGGGCGCCAACTCGCTGTAGGAAAGCGACTTCATTTTCGACACGGGGGTTCCAATTCTATAAATTTTTTTCAGATTTTTTAGGTTTTTCTGTTGGTGCCATCCAGTAGGATGGTTCCATAAGTTTGACGCGCTCGTTAATTATTTTGTGCATTACATCTTACATCATCCTCCGATTATTTTTGTAGGGCAAAGCGCTTACTTTTTTTGTATGAACTAAAATCCATTTGTTGTCGTTTGTTGTCGGCTATTATGTAAAATAGAATTGTTACTAATCGACGAAACATAAACCCTAAGACTTAAGGTTTTTCTTACGATGAAAGGTAACGCGCTTTCCTACAGAATATATTAAAATGGACTACAAAATTGTGAGGGACAACTACGGGAAGGCAATTACCTCCATCGCGACGCACACGCGCGCACGCAATACTATATATACAAATCACCTTAAAACATTAACTCACTAATTATCAATACTTTATATTATTTAAAATAATAATTGTAAGAAACTACTTTATTGATTATGCACTTAATCGATGAAATCGTACATTTAATCGGAAATACTGTTAAAATTATGTTAAAAATTTGGAATGAATTGCATAACCGTTGTATGTTTGTCCTGTTCAAAACAACGAACGGCAGTAAAATAATCAGGTGGACGTGTTTAAAAATATTAGTTCACGGCGTTGAGGTCGAAAGGCATCCGTCAGGTTAACAAGACAGTTGTAGCGTGCCTACAGTTCTTTTGTTAACGATACTGTAGCAAAGTGAGTGCTTTGCCTGACGAGTCGAAAACGACGAAACGGTAAACTTTAAAACTTTATTAAAATGAAACAATTTATTAAACAAAATGAGGGACAAATTTATTTTACTTTGACCGTATTATTATGCGCGTTTACTTTAATTATATTAGACATTACTAACATCATAACAATAAAATAAGATGAGAAAATTAACTAAATACCAACTACAAAAAATATCTAGAAATCTAGATAATTGTTTTAATTTAGCAAGTGAGGACGATATAAAATCAGGCTTGGCTTGGTACCAAAGCGCCAATAATATTTGTAAAGATATCGCGCAAAAGTACAATGTTAGTACATTTGTAGCTTCAGGCGTTATTAGTGCCTTAAGTCCTCGAAACAAGTGGGCTAAAAATATACAGGACGCGTACACAGTCTTCGAAGCCGTTAAAAATAACGTCGAAGCTGTTGACACAAAAGTAAGTACATTCCATACAAATAAATTCAAAGCCTTTGCAATAGCTCAGGGCAAAGTTGCTATAACTAGTGACAGCAAAAAAACATACGCCTTCTGTCAAAATATAGCCTATTTAAACGACTATTATATTACTATTGACGTTTGGCACCTTCGCGCGTGTTTTGGTCAAACAATGGGCTCTGTAGGTGACTTAGCTTATGAGCAGATACAAAAATTAACCCTAAGCAAAGCAAAAAAGTTAGGGATGAGAGGCTTTGAATATCAAGCGATACTTTGGAACTCAGTACAAAACAACTTTTAAAATGAAACTAATTAAAAAAAACTCAGACTACGAAGTATGGGAGCAGGAATTTAACGGCACGACTAGATTAATATATCGTGCCTATATTAATAAAGGCTATATTCAAAGCGATAGCCTAGACAAATTAAAGGAACTAATTAATAACCACGTCCCAATAAACGAAGGGACATTTAAATCTTAAATAAAATGAAAACACTACAAATTAACATCGGGTTAAACAATAACCCATTCACGGCAGAGGAAGTAATCGACTATATAGCAAGTAATAAAGAGTATAGACTGATGGCATATCAGATAGTAGACGGAGAGTTTAACGGACAACTAGAGCCTACCTTTGTAGGGCTTCTAGAGTACAAGTATTCAAGGCAGTCAAAGATATTGCAGGACTTCGAAAATTTAGCCTCAGTGATGACTCAGGAGAGCATCGCACTAGTGACCGACAAAATGCAGGTCTTGGCCTTTAATCCTAATTACGATGGTGAAGGCTACGAATTCAATAATCAATACTTCAAAAGTATTAAGATATGCTAGATTATCGACACAACAATGTCGATTTTTTTTAAAAACGTCATAGCCTTGAGGTTAATAAAATCAAGGCTTAACGTTTTTCTACGACGTATTCTGATTTTTTTCTTACTTTCTAGGTAAAAAAAATAAATAAATAAATAAAAATATATATAAGAGAATAGAGGAAACTTTTTCGACATTCTGACATAACAATTAAAACAATGATAACAATAAACAACAAAACTTGGACAGAGCAGGAACTAATTGAATTAATAGAGGACGCTCAACTTATTGCAGAATTTATTCGTATGGACTTAAAAACAATAGAAGACAACGAAGACACAATGGCTTTAGAAACCTATACTAACTTTTCAAATAAATATTAACTAAAAACTAAACACTATGAAAGTAATAATAACACGAGGAAGCTATGGCTTCGGTCACGATTGGACACTAGAGGCGTACGGAAAGCAATACTACCTAGGGCAGGACGTTAAATTCTGCTCAAGAGTTCTAGGTCTTGAACCTAGCACCATTGTCTCAGAGATTGGAAGTCCTGAAATAGAGGTACCTGCAGTGAATAATAGACTAGCGAAGTTCATATGTAACGAACTAGGCATAACAAGAAAAACAAATATTAACGCGTGGGACTTATGCGCCCAGTAACACTAAACACAATGGAAAATAAATTAATACTAGATTTTTTAAACACGGACATAAACAATGACGGCACGTATGAGTTACCACAATTTGGTACTATAAGACCTAACGGAGACTTTAAGACAAGCTTCACTGTAGAGCAGACTAAGTTTCACAAGGATTGGAATTGGCTTATGGAAGCGGTTGATAAGATAGAGAGTTTAAATGATGGCGCTTATGACGTGAACATTTTAAAGAACGGCACGGAAATTATCAATTACTCAGCGAAAATTATAGTTGTCAGCAACGTAGCTGATATCGACTATGAAGATAAGATAGAGCATACTTATAGCGCAGTAGTAGAATTTATTAATTATTATAACGAACAAAATAAATAAGATGAATGCAGAACTTAAAAGAGTAATAGTGAATTTCATTATTGACAACGAGAAAGAATTTCAGATACACAATACAACGGTAGCTAAGTTTAGACCTTACATTTACGATACAGATGGGGAGCATTTAATAGGAGGCTATGAGGTGTATGACTTTATTGATAACGCGATAAAACTATTGAGATGAGACAGAGAACCTGGGAGCTATGGTTTATAACCTCAGCCACGATATTCGTTTGCCTATCATTTGTAGGCTTAGTAGATGGAAGTATGAAAGCCTTCCCTAATTTTTTATGGGGCTTTGTCCCTTCATTGTTTAATTTGTTTGTATGTTTATACTACGGCACAAAACCAACTAAGAGATGATACACGTAGAGAAGGAACTCAGGGATATATTCAACAAGGACGTAATAACTGAAAAGGATATGCATAGAGCAAATGAGCTTATAAGAATTTGGAAACATTTTAATAAATGGGAGACAGATGAGACCGAGGATAATAAATAGGGTAGACATACAAGCCTACCTTCAGGAGCAGAGACGCAGACATAAGGTATATGGTGCGCTTGTTAGAATTACCTCTAATGAGTTTAATATATCCTGGACAGAAGCAAAAAATAAAGTTAATAAAAATTTAAAACAACGAACGTTATGGCATTTATTAAAAAACTGCTAATTGAATTAGCAAGGCAATCAGCAGAGGCACTAAGGAGCTAGTATGAATATAGTATTAAGAAGGCACGATACTGCCACAGACGACAGGTACTTGGTATTAAAGAACGGCAAAAATCTATACTTAATGCCAAAGTTTGATAACCTAATGATGGACAATAAGTTGGTTATGGTTGACATACCAAAAGAATATTATGACATAAATGCAGAGGCTATAGATGATATGGCTAGCGAAACTATTAACTACATAAACGAACTAGAGCTATGAGAAACAAGAGAGCAGAGAAGGAAATGCACCGATTTGACAGGTGGATGAAGACAAGAATAAAATCAATACACTACGCCAACAACGAGAAAATGTCTCAGGCATATCAGAAGGTGTATCAAAATATTGTAGCACTGCCTTAAAGAGAGCCTTGTAAACGCTACAATGTAGGTCGAGATGATGGTCGTATCGCTATGGGCAGGCAGTGTGAATAATAGTCATTTAAAGTCCATAAATCATCTTATGCGTGACTGCTCGGAGAGACGGGCTTATTATATAACTTTAAAAAACAAAATAAAATGGGAAGCGTAATTGACTACATAGAATGTCCTAACTGCAAACAAGAAGCATTTAGTGATTACTATTACAAAACAGGTGAAGAATATATTAACTGCAATAGTTGTGGTTATCATTACTCTTTTATTATAAAAAGAGATGACGAGGGTAAAATGATAAAAATAGATGAGAGTAAGGACTTTGCTATTGATAATGTAGTAAGAGAAACAAATGAACTTAAAGAACCTTACGGTGCATATAGAATTAAACACTATGATTCCGTGGCAACACAATGTGGTTCATTATCTAACAAGTCAGAGTTTAATGATTTAGTTCATCACGTCATAGACAATGATAAAAATATTGAATATGCATCGGTATCAAAACTTATAAACGAAAACATAATAACAGAAACATTAAAATAACAATGGAACAAGTATTCAATCAGGCAAGCACTGACTTGCTATCAACAAGACTAACGACTCCAGACAGCGAGTCATACATCTACAAGGGTGTTAAAATAATAAAGGATGAG